>Ga0213831_1000291_pt1 | contig 44718 bp, 77 predicted proteins | sample SWATP12_FD_163421 | JGI IMG/M metagenome (GOLD analysis project Ga0213831, IMG submission 163421) | Coastal seawater microbial communities from Marineland, Florida, United States - SWA TP1 #2 | ecosystem: Environmental > Aquatic > Marine > Coastal | place: USA: Florida | collected 2016-08-06 | reverse complement strand
GAAAACAGGTCTAAATATGCACGCACCTAACAAAAAAATTATGTCGCCCGCAGGCGGGCTGGGACACAAACAGGCAGGCGGCTTCGCCATTATAGCCTGCCAGTTTGCGCCCCATATTTAGGCGTTATGCGCCGTTGTTTATTTTCAAATATTAGGTGCGGCGGTAGCGGGTTAGGGCAAGGCAGTTTCAATAGGTTGTATCAGTGCCTGCCGTTCTCAGTTTTCAAAACTGCTTTATTAACGCCTCTTCGTTTAGTCTTGTAACGCCAGCATTCAACACAAACAGTTTTGCTAGCCAGCTCACTTCTCAACAGCCGCGTTATCATCTGGCTTTTCGTGCAGGGTTGTTTTAAGGTGATTGTTATTATTTAAATCAACAGTTTGTTGTAGCGGGCGGTGGCGGCAAAGCCGCGTGGGGCAGGAGTCTCGCACGCATAACAAACAAATGTTGGGGACACAAACACGCAGGCTCTGCTTCGCAGTTTAGCCCACGTGTTTGTGCCACCAAATTAGGACGTTATGTGCCATGGAGATTGCGTGCTTAAGAAGTGTTTATTTTTACTCGTAATAGGTTTTTTGCTCTACTTGTTCTTCTTTCCAAGCTCTTGCAGTTTCGATAAAGAATATGCGCGAGCTAAGGTTTTGAAGTATTTAGACGCTCATTCACTGCCTCACGAGTATTTAGTTTTTGATCCGACGTATCCCGAAGAGTGCAGCTGTTCTTTTATGTACGAGGGTTATGGTGAAAAAATTCATTTCGTTGTTATCGATGACTTCTTAAAAGGGCCAAAACTAACCTTCTGGGATTTTAACAAGCAAGGGGAGTAACAAGGCACATAACAAGCGCATTAACACTCGCTGCGCTCGCTGGGGACAAAAACACGTAGGCTCCCTGCGCTTCGCTTGGTATTGTAGCCTACGTGTTTTTGCCCGTTATGCGGGTGTTATGTACTTAGCTGTAAAAATGGAGTTTTGAGTGCTGAGAAAAATAAGGAATATTAGCCTGATCGCTTTTATATGTTTGCTAGCTATATTCGCATTTGCGGCATATAGAATGGAAACATGCGGCTATGATTGTGGGCTATTTTCCGTTTCCTCAGGCACTGCAACTGTCTTTTATTACTTGGCATCTCTATGGTTAGGTTTCCTTGCTCTAATAGTGCTATTAGCATCTACCTTTTATTCTTTATTCAAAACTCGTTTTAAGGGGTAGGGGCAGTTGCTACAAGGTAGTTTTTTAATCGTACATAACAAAAAAATTATGTCGCCCGCAAGCGGGCTGGGACACAAACAGGCAGGCGGCTTCGCCATTGTGGCCTGCCTGTTTGTGCCCCATATTTAGGCGTTATGTACTTAGCTGTAAAAATGGAGTTTTGAGTGCTTAGAAAAATAAGGAATATTAGCCTGATCGCTTTTATATGTTTGCTAGCTATATTCGCATTTGCGGCATATAGAATGGAAACATGCGGCTATGATTGTGGGCTATTTTCCGTTTCCTCAGGCACTGCAACTGTCTTTTATTACTTGGCATCTCTATGGTTAGGTTTTCTTGCTCTAATAGTGCTATTAGCATCTACCTTTTATTCTTTATTCAAAACTCGTTTTAAGGGGTAGGGGCAGTTGCTACAAGGTAGTTTTTTAATCGTACATAACAAAAAAATTATGTCGCCCGCAAGCGGGCTGGGACACAAACAGGCAGGCGGCTTCGCCATTGTAGCCTGCCTGTTTGTGCCCCATATTTAGGTGTTAGCCCCCATTCGTTAATTCGTTCAAAAATAAAAGATCGGGGCAGCGTTAACGCCGGTATCTCAACTTGTTTTAGCGTCCTACCGCCATTGGTTGTTTTTGTGCCCAGGGCTATTAACTAACCGAGGTAATTTCTTCCCGTGGTTTGCGCGGCGCGGGCAATCTTTCGCTGTAAGCAAGAAGTGCTTTTTTCAGCAATCTTATCGCGCATTTATCTGTTTCATTGGCAACGCAGTTTTATCAGTACCGGCAAATGGTTAAAGTAAAAATCAGTTGTTGTTTTTCAGGTGGTTGTTTAAGGTAAATGCATATCAGGGCAGGGCAATAATTAAATGCAAACATCTTGGTGCAGGGCAGCAAAGCTGCGAACGTTCAGTGTTAGGGCTAACAAGGCGCAGCACCGGACAATAACGCGCAGTTCCCCTTTTTTGCAAAGAGCGCAAAAAAGTGGCCCTACGCTATTCCCCGTGTGCTAGGTGTTATACGAAAGGGATATTTCATGATAGAAGCAGTTTTTTCTATATTTTTGATAGTCATAGACGCAATTATTGCTGCCATTACTTTCTTAGTAGAATTTATTGCTGGGTTCTTTGTAGCTGCAGGACAGACTTTAACGGCACTCGACTTATTCCTCATCCTTTTCGTATTTTTAGCTGAAATTGCTGTTTGGTTACTTCTTTCTCTTTACCATTTAATGAAAGCAATAGTTAAGTTTCAAAAGCCAACGCTAGTTCAGAAACCCGTCTTTTGGCGTCCAAAGCCTAAAGATAAAAGTGGCAAAAAGTAGATGTGGTTGTATTAAGCTATTCGTATAACAAACCGCTGTAGTCGGTCGCAAGCTCCCTGGGACAATAACACGTGGGCTCAGTCGCTTCGCTCCAATTTTAGCCCACGTGTTATTGCCCCTAAGCGGGGTGTTAGCAGCCAGGTGCGCAGAATTTAAGTTGAGTACGATGTTAGAACCTTCAAGCAACACCTACTTCGTTAGTAATGTGGAGTCTATTGATCTAAATTTCGATCTAATTAGCTTAATTACCGTGGGCATTGTCCTTATAGCAATTTTTAAGTTCACGAGTTTCTTGCATTTACTCTCAGCTATAGCCAAGTTAAAGGCTAAATACATCGCGATTGTAACTGCTTTCATATGGTTGATTGCATTTGCCACATTATTTCTTAACAGTCGTGAGATACATCATATTCAAAATGCCATTTTGGCTAACCAAACTCAGGCCATATCAGGCTGTATAACTGACCACGAAATAATACAAGGTAATAGCAGAGAAGAAATGTTCTTTGTTTCAGGTGTAAAATTCAAATACAACGATTACGCTACTGAAAGATACTTTTTTGCCAATCGGGAGCATGGCACGTTCATCAAAAACGGGCAGTGTGTAACTATTGTTTACCTGCCTAATCAGGAAAACGGAATTTTAAAAATCGACAAGGTTGGAGTGGCATTGGCTGCTAACAAACAACTGTTGGCGCTCACTGCGTTCGCTGGGACACAAACACATGGGCTCCCTCGCTTCGCTCGTTATTTTAGCCCATGTATTTGTGCCCCAAAGTTGGGGGGTTAGGTGTACCTATGAGTTGCATGGGAAATTGGGTTTGTTTTAGTTGTCGTATTGCTAAACGATTACCTACTTGGAGAAGAGTAACTCACGACAATCCAGAAACGATTGGTTGTAAGAACAACATAAAATGCCAGCAATGTGCTGAGCAAATGCTATTCTTGGGCCCAACGATAAAGATCCCTCCTAAGTCTAAAACAAAACTTTGGGCAAAACTCTATAGAGAAGTTTTATTGCTAAGACAAGATATTGCGAAGTATAAAGAAATAAGTAGGGTGAAAAACAAACATGCAATTGAAAAGACAATAGAATCCCTCAATTTGCGTACGCCAAATAAAGACAGGGAAAGGCTAATAAAGGAATATGAAAAACATCTGCGCAAGTACACCTAACAAAGCGCTGAACATGTTCACTTCGTTCACTGGGACAGTAACGCAGCGGCGCTCCGCGATTATGCCGCTACGTTACTGCCCGTTAGCTTAGCGTTATACGTGCTAATTGACATTGGAGGTTAATTTGAAAGGTGTTGCTTTAGGATTCAGCTTCTTGACGCTATTTTCTGTTATTGCTGCCGTTTTAATGCACATGGGAATCTATATAGATTTTCTTATGGATAATCATGCAGATATTAACGTCGCAGTTTTCTCTTCCTTTTCGATAGGTCTTGCAGTACTAAATGCATCTATTGTTTATGGTCTAAGACGGCAGAAAATATGGGCAATTATCTTAGGAAGTGTTGAGATGGTGCTTTTGATTATTGTTGTTAGTACGAATTTAATATTGGATAGTTTGTCAGGCATCGGTGGTGGCTTGTATTGGCTACTGATAGCTTCATTGTTTTTGATAGCACTCAGAGCTGAATACACTAAAATCAAATTTCAGCGTGTGTCGCATGTATAACAAGTTAAATCATCGGAAAACCACTCGCTGCGCTCGCGTTTTCCGCTGTTTAAAGCGTTATGTTTTTCTAAGGGAAATTTCAAATGGTACAGGATGTACTTACAGTTTTGACCCTAACTGCTGTAATGGCAATAGGTTACTTTTTTGCTAAGCCAGGTTGCAAAAAAGTTCTCAGAATAGCGATATCTCTATCCCTAGTACTTCCTTTGCTACACCTAGCGCAAATTCCTATGGACTATTCGTTATTTTTATTTTTTTGGCCTTCATCTATTGGCTTTATGGCTCTGGGTGCTGGCCCTAATCCTAGCGAAGTTATTATTTCTATTTGGCTTACTTTAATAATCGCTAACATGTTTACCTATTTCATCGTTACTTTGTTAGGTTATTATTTGTATAAGTTGGTTGGGAAAAAATAGTTTTCTCGGGTACAAACATAACAAACCAAGTCAGCGGGACACTAACACGTAGGCTCCCGTCACTTCGTTCCGTAATATAGCCTACGTGTTATTGCCCCTGCTTGGGGCGTTATAAGACAAAGGGAATTCAGTGAACAAGGTTGTTATCAGTATCCTTTCAATATTACTCCTGCTAACCAACTTATTTTGGTTTTATCTAAGTTTAGATAACGGCTTCTCTTTAACTTACATGGAAGCAAGCCTAGAAACCCAAACAAAAATTTCAGAGCAACTTTTCGTTCTAACAAACGCGCAGCTTATAGGTAAAAGCGTCAACGAAGTTAATAATATTGTTCCACTAGATATTTATGGCTCTTCACCATTCATAAAAGATGATTGCTTATATTATGGTAGCGTTTGCCTTATTGTTGGTACCAATGGCACTATTCAAGGTTTTAAGTAATATGTCTTATAACAAAAAAATTATGTCGCCCGCATGCGGGCTGGGACACAAACACGCAGGCGGCTTCGCAATTTTCGCCTGCATGTTTGTGCCCCATATTTAGGCGTTATGCATAAGGAGAATTCATGACCGAAGCAGTTTTCTGGATGATTATCAGTCTTTTCGATTGGAGCCATGAGGGTGACGACGAAGCCGTTATCGAACCTGCCATTGTTGCCTTATCACAAAAGTCAGAAGAAGAAATTCTCCAATTCGAGGAAATCTTAGCTGAGAAACTATTCGCATTAGATACCCTTGCACACGCAAAAGAAATTGGGCAGGAAGCATATGTTAATGACGACGAGTATTTTTCTCCCGACTGGTTCCTATATTCTAGGTGTGTTGTCGTAGCAAACGGTAAAGAGTTATATGATGAGGTGCTTAAAAAACCCTCGTCTTTTCCTAAAGACTTAGAGTTTGAGTCTTTGCTCAGCATTGGACCTGCCGCGTACGAACGTAAAATGGGAAAGGAATATAACCACACTACTAAACTAAGTTACGAAACCTATTCAAACAAAGCAGGGTGGCAATAATGCATAACAAAGCTAGCCAGGCTTGCGCAACAAAAAACGTTGCGCGGGACAATTGTTCCGCTGCGCTCCACAATTGCCCCTGCTAGCGGCGTTATGTTTCAGGTAGAGAATTGAATGACTGAAAGGGAAGTTACTCTAGCCATATTTATCATCATTGGTGTTTATTTAATGGTTAAAGGAAAAATAAATGTCACGGTTTCTGCTGGTCAGTCTGGAGTTAATTCATACGTAAAAGCAGACTCCCCGAAAACACCTATAAAAACTCAAGGAATAGTTGTCAGAATTCTCGGTTTTATTATTTCTGTAATCTCGTTGTGGTGTTACTTGTATCTATAGCATTGTAACTCTGGGTCTTTTTGGCAATGAAACATAACAAAAAAATTATGTCGCCCGCAGGCGGGCTGGGACACAAACAGGCAGGCGGCTTCGCCATTATAGCCTGCCTGTTTGTGCCCCATATTTAGGTGTTAGGGCAAAAGGATTATTCCCACCAATGGTTATTTTAAAAGAAGAGCCGCCAAACGCGACTGATTTTGCTTCAATCAGAAATGCCGTTGGCTGGAAAAATCCAGAGTTGTTATTCGTTCAGCGCAGCATAGATTCTTCTTTATATTGGGTTTCATTGTACCTAGACAATGAACTCGTTGGTTGTGGCCGAGTTATTGGTGACAATTCTATGTTCTTTTATATCCAAGACATCATTGTTCACCCAAAACATCAAAAACTTGGCCTAGGGTCTAAAATAATGCAGTCTATTAATAACTACCTAACTTTAAACTGCCCACCGGGGTCAACTATCGGGCTTTTTTCAGCATATGGAAAAGAAAAGTTCTATGAAAAATTTGGGTTCCAAACACGAACTGGTGAAACACTTGGCTTTGGCATGTGCAGGTTTATTTAGCCAAAGCCCTAACAAAGCGCTGTTGCCACTCACTCCGTTCGCTGGGACGCATACACGGGGCCGCTTCGCGATTATAACCCCGTGTCTGCGCCCCAAAGCTTAGCGTTAGAAGCCAAGGAGAATCATGGCTCGTCGTTCAGAGTTCAAGGGAATTGTTAGAAACTTTGCTCATATGCTAAATAACCGCAATAACGATCATCTTGGTTACTGGGCTATAGGGCAACTATGCTTAATTGCAGAGCAAGAAAACATATCTTCTATCTCAATCAATCTGTTAGAAGTAGAACATAGCGGTGTTAAAAATTGCATTGATCCATTTGCTAAGAGCATGTGCGAATTGCTTATTAAAATGCTGAATTCTCATAAAATTCCCTCATCATGGCTTAAGTCAGCGAATGTTACTTTTAGTTTTAATGCGCAATATCAAAAGCAGTATCACTATTGGCGTTCAGCTCTGGGCTCACCTTACCTAGTAACGTTTGAAATCACCTCAGATTTAGGCAAGGTGTATAAACAAACATTTGGTGGTAATGTAAATCCACATGATCCTCGTAGGGAGCAACGGCGTGCAGGCTTCTAACAAAAAAATTATGTCGCCCGCAGGCGGGCTGGGACACAAACAGGCAGGCGGCTTCGCCATTGTAGCCTACCTGTTTGTGCCCCATATTTAAGTGTTAGCTGCCAGGAGGGTAATTTGAAAACATTCGTACTAATAACAGCTCTTTTTTTCTGCAATTTTGCTTTAGCTTGTTCCTGTGCAACTCCGACCCTTAAAGAATCTTTTGACCAAGCTGACTTTGTTTATGTAGGTTTGGTCAAATCAGCCGAGCTTTCAGGCGAATCAGAGGTAACTAACTTCTTATCAGTCGTAAAAGAATTCAAAGGACATCGAGATACTGACTTATTGATGTCAGAAGTCTCTAATTCTAGTTGCGCTGCTCCGGCGGCTGTAGGTTATACGTATGTTATATTTGGTAAATATGGCGAGCTTCCTAAATTGCAGTCGTGTAGCCAGACACAGGTACTTAGCTTTTACAGTGAAGAATTGCTCAGTGAACTGAAAGTGTTGGCAGCTAACAAACCGCTGTAGACGCACGCGGGGCGTGCTGGGACAAAAACACGTGGGCAGTCCTCGCTTCGCTCGTAATTATAGCCCAGATGTTTTTGCCCCTAAGCGGGATGTTAGCCGTCAAGGATAGATCGAATGGAAGCTTTATTTTTAATTGAAGTTGATAATTTCCCAGAAGCAATAGCAGATCCTGATTCCTTGTTATTGATACAAGACGAAGATGAATCGGAACAAGAAACCGAAATTACTTTGGAAAACCTGAGTTTCATGTCAACTGTCGCAATGAAGTCAGATACACCAGAGAATACGCTTAGTAATATTCAAGACTGGTGGAAATCTGAAATTGGGGATACGCCTAAACTAGAACTATTAACGGATTCAGTTGAAAGCCTGCAAGATCACAAAATTGAACAATTACGTTCTTTAGAAACAGGATCTTGGTCTCTAAATACAAGTTTTATCGCATTTTCAAAAGTATCAGAAGACGCAAGATTGGGTGCAATCAACCTTGTAAAAGAAAGTGAGCTAAAGGTGCAGTGACGGCTAACAAACACATTAAAGCGCTTCGCTGGGACAGTAACACGTGGGCTCTGTCGCTTCGCTCGGATTTTAGCCCACGTATTACTGCCCCTTATGTGGGTGTTATACGCAATTGGTCAGAATGACTTTTTAACATCGCGGTAAAAGTTTTCATGAGAACCAAGAGCTATCAATTCAAGTATTACAGTGCCATCCTCGTAGCTGTAACCAAGTAAAGTTAACTGCTTGACCATCTTGAACTTGTACACGCGAAGAAAGGCTAGGTCGCCTTTTTTCTGTTCTCCAAGAAGAGGATCGTCCATCAGTTCCTTTACAGCTTTATCCAAATCTTTTTTCTGATTCTGATGTAATTTCTTTACTGCTCTCTTAAAATTAGCTGTCTGTAAAACACTGGTAATCTTAACCAAAATCGTAAGGCTCCAATTTTCCTGCCTCTTTTTCCGCTTTGGAAATAATTGCCTGTTTCACGAATTCGTATGGCAAATCGGGATTATCTTCCATCATTTCACCTATCTTTGCCCAATGCTCAATCTGTTTTGGCATAGTTCGATTTAGTGCTTTGCCCATAATGGTAGCTTTCTCAACTAGATCTTGGTCTAGTCTTACGCTCGTGGTTGCCATAATATGTCTCCCAATAGTTAGCCGTTACATTGTAGCAATGCGCTACAGATGTAGCAAGTTGCGTATAACAAACGCATTAACACTCACTGCGCTCGCTAGGGACAAAAACACGTAGGCTCCCTGCGCTTCGCTTGGTATTGTAGCCTACGTGTTTTTGCCCGTTATGCGGGTGTTATATGTCATGGAGGAATTTATAGAATGGATCCTATGCAATCGGCTCTACAAGCAAAAGCTCTTATAGAGGATGTCGAGAAAGCTCGGCAACAAAAAGAAAAATTAGATCATGAGAGCAAAACTTCCCAAATAAAAGCAGTAGCAATATCAGCTAAGCAACTGGAACTCATTAAACAAGCAAATGAACTTGCCATTAAAGCGCAGGAAAATAGCGCAAAGGCAGAAAAGGAAACACGCGAGGCTAAACGACACGCAATATGGGCAAATGTTATCGGTCTTCTCGCTATAATTGTTGCAATATGTATTAGTCAGTAATGACATATAACAATCAAATTAAGTCGCTCGCGGGCTCGCTGGGACAGTAACACATGGGCTCTGTCGCTTCGCTCCGATTTTAGCCCATGTGTTACTGCCCCTTATTTGGGTGTTAGGTGTTCTGAGCTGAAACGAATGATGTTTTTAAAAAGCCCAACCGTAGCGCATATACATTCGTCACTTCACAGGCAAGAGATTTTGCGAAGTGAACAGTGTGGGTGCTTTTATTGTGGAAATATTTTTAAGCCTAGTGAAATAGATGTATGGACGGACAAAAACAATGAAGGTGTTGGGCAAACGGCTTTATGTCCTTATTGTTCAGTCGATTCAGTTATAGGTCAGGCATCTGGATACCCAATCAGTGATGATTTTCTTTCAAGAATGCACAAGCGTTGGTTTGGGTAATGGGTAAAACACCTAACAAACCGCTGTAGTCGGTCGCAAGCTCCCTGGGACAATAACACGTGGGCTCAGTCGCTTCGCTCCAAACTTTAGCCCACGTGTTATTGCCCCTAAGCGGGGTGTTAGGGGAAATATGAGATTAGCAATTGCAACGTTATCGGCAATCGCTTTACCAACATTGGTAATGACATGTTGGTATCTCTACGGGCAATTTGAAATATTCGATGCAAATGACCCTTATATTTGGGTTCGCACCAAAGGTTTCTTTTTCGTAGTCTTGACAATTTCGGCTGGTTTTGTGGTTGTTTTGGGGCTGCCTGCATATTTTCTATTAAAACAGATAAAAAGAGTAACTTGGTGCTCTATAGCCGTTTCTGGCTTTTTAATAGCAACAACACCGGTAGCAATATTCTTATGGCCTTACGGCTCTCCCGGTTCCAGTGCTTCCTCTAATGGGGTTGACACTATGATAAATGGGGTGCCAACTTTGGCAGGGTGGCTTGACTATTTACAAGCTGTTATATTTTTTGGTGGGTTCGGCTTGGCTAGCGCATTTGTGTTCTGGCTGCTTTCCCCTAACAAACCAAGTCAGCGGGACACTAACACGTAGGCTCCCGTCACTTCGTTCCGTATTATAGCCTACGTGTTATTGCCCCTGCTTGGGGCGTTAGCTACCAAGGAGCAAACCATTAAGCACACGGATTTCCCCAAACTAATTGGTGAACTATCTACGGAAAATAAGATTATGTTTTATGAGTTGCTCGCGCACAGGCTAACTATCGCTGTGAGAGATTTTTGGTCCGATGAAAGCACCTCAGATAAAACCAAAATATCTCAAATGAAATGGCTCAATGAAATTCTTCATCGCGTTACATCTAAAATAAGAGTAGTCCGTTTGCAATTACATGAATGGTCAGAGGAAGATTTCAATCAAATGATTATCCATTACGTTAAACAAGAACCCTCAATCAGTAGTATGGTTGCTTGGGCAATTGAAAGTGCTTACAAGGTAGTATCTAACAATGGTAGCTAACAAAAAAATTATGGCGCCCGCAAGCGGGCTGGGACACAAACACGCAGGCGGCTTCGCCATTATCGCCTGCCTGTTTGTGCCCCATATTTAAGTGTTAGCAGCCAAGTCTAGGAATTTAAGATTAATACGATGTTAGAACCTTCAAACAGCACCTTCTTCGTAAGTAATGTGGAATCCCTCAACCTTAGTTTCAATTTAATTGGTTTAATAATCGCATTCGGAGTCCTTGTTGCGATTTTTAAATTCACACCTTTGCTACAATCGCTGTCAGCACTAATCAAATTAAAACCCAAACACATCGGAGTTATTGTTGTGAGCATATGGATAATTGCTTTTACCACAGTAATTCTTAACAGTTGGGGGGCGTATCAAGTCCAAAATGCTATTTGGGCGAATGAGGCTCAGGTCATATCTGGTTGTATAACTGACCACAAAACAGTAAAAAGTAATAGTAGAGAAGAAACTTTCTTCGTTTCAGGTATAAAATTCAAATACAACGATTACGCTACTAAACAGTATTTTTTTGCCAATCGAGAGCACGAAACGTTCATTCAAAACGGACAGTGCGTGACTATTGTTTACCTGTCTAAATACGGGAACGGAATTTTAAAAATCGACAAGGTTTGAGTGGCATTGGCTGCTAACAAACCACTGTAGTCGCCCGCAAGCGGGCTGGGACAAATACACGTAGGCTCAGTCGCTTCGCTCCAATTTTAGCCTACGTGTATTTGCCCCTAAGTGGGGTGTTAGGCGCCAGGTCAATTTACAAGGATGTGTTATGGATACAACGATAATTGCCGGAATATTAGGTGTTGTTGGAACACTTTTGGGAACATTTCTTGGTTATAAACTTAGTAACTCAAATGCTAATTTAAAAGCGTATGTCGATAATAGGTTAGTCATTTATTATCTGAGAAACTCGTTCTGCGTTTATGTTCCAGTTACAGTAATAAATGAAGGTTCTAAATCAGGAACGTTATCAGATTTTAAATTAAAGATTCATAGCAATAACCAGACCTGGGAACTTAAGTGGTTATGCTATTCTGAGGATAATACGTTAAAAGGAAAAAGCTGGGATGATGTCAGAAGAGCGTCTCCTATGCTGGTTCATGGTAATTCAGGTATTCAGTGCCCGATAAAATTCGTAGAAGTGCCTTATGACTCTACCCAAAAACTTTCTAACATCATTGTATCTGCTGGTAAATCATCATTAAGCTTTGAGTATTACGACAGAGATTCAAGAAAATTAGACTCACAGAAGTATACTTTTGAATTACCAACGCACTTTTGTGAAGAATTGCTTAAAAGGCGAGAAAACTACGAATGTAATGAAACAATGATCATTACGCTTAGTAGAGATGCTGAAAGCGCCTAACAAACCAAGTCAGCGGGACAATTACATGCAGGCTCCCGTCACTTCGTTCCGTATTTTAGCCTGCATGTACTTGCCCCTGCTTGGGGCGTTAAATGCCAATGGAAGCTACAAAGACAACATCATTTATAGCTGGTGCATTAATAGTACTCAGCCAAGTCTTTATTGAGTTGTACTCTTTTCACGGGGGAGTTTTCGCATTTATTTTTTTCTTCTTAATATTTTTTCTAGTCATCGGTAAGCAAATTTTTAGAGAGTATGAGAGACAATTACGAAATAGTAACGAATTTGACAGGTCCTGTTGGAACGATCCAGAAGGTAAACGTTTTGCTGTTCGCCTTATTACGCGTATGTTGTTTTTGATTTTTGGTTGGTTGTCTGTGGCAACTGTGATCGATTTGGTAAATGTCATTTAACAAAAAAATTATGTCGCCCGCCAGGGCGGGCTGGGACACAAACAGGCCGGCGGGTTCGCCATTATCGCCTGCCTGCTTGTGCCCCATATTTAAAAGTTATATGCCAAGGAAACTATGTTTATTCTTTCAAGTGATTGGGACAGTTCAAACAATGCAAGTGCGGTTGTTGAGGCTCACGCAAAATACAACAAGTACCTTGACCAAAATAAGTCTGCATTTCCTTCAAGTGCTTTTGCATTTGCTACGGCTAAATGGCATCACGACTTTTCAGATCATAAAGCACTTCATGACTCATGGTTAACTGAGCTTATAGTTTTGGAAGGCGGTAATTCTGGGGCTCGTTCAACAAGTATAAAACTTAAGTTGTTGGGGGCTTATCAGGACGGCCACCTAAATTTGGTTTATGAAAATGTGAGTGCATATCAGTTAGGTTCAGCAGTCGCAGGACACACTTCGATAGACCGAGATGAAGTTAGATTGTCAGATGATGGTAATGTCGTTCATGAAATCATTTGGTGGCAAAGTGTCAAATGGCTAATTGAGTGCGAGGATATTAAATTTGATTGGGTTCCAATTGACGTTGGCGTATAACAACCCAATCAACACGCTCACTGCGTTCGCTGGGACGCATACACGCGGGGCGGCTTCGCCATTATGGCCTGCCTGTTTGTGCCCCATATTTAGGTGTTAGCTGACTCAAGGAGTCCGAATGTATGGATCGTGGATTACAGTTCTACTGTTTACAGTTGGATGTATTTTAGGAGTCTTAGCGTTAATTAAGTTTTTTAAAATTTATGATTCTCTGTATTTAGTAAATAAAAACAAAAATGAAACTAAAGCAAATATGTTCAAAGAACTGTTACTTAATAGTGCATTTGAAGTCTTGTTCTTCATTGTAATCGTAGTGTTCGTGTTAGTTGCATTATTGTACAAACCCGAGGTTTCTTTTGTCGGTTACTAAATTCAAGTTGTTTAGTTCAAAGTCAGCTAACAAAAAAATTATGTCGCCCGCCAGGGCGGGCTGGGACACAAACACGCAGGCTCTGCTCCGCAGTTTAGCCTACGTGTTTGTGCCCCATATTTAAAAGTTGGTATGACTCCCTCTGTCAACCCTGAACGAGCGCTTCCCTGACACTCTTTCAGCCCATAATTAGTTGTTTTTCTCACTCTAAGTAAATGAGCTAACGCACCGGATGAGGCAGTAATGTCGTCGGTTGGTATGCTGGTATTCGTAGGTTACTTACTCAATGAATAAGCAGAGCTGACCTTACATGTTCCGCCGTAGCACCTTCTCATCAGTCTATGCTCGTGGTTCAATCACGGTTAAGTGATTGCCATCATAACGCCCTCGTAGGTTGTGCCACATTCCGCGGCCTGCTCCAAATGCGTTAGCTCAAACTCGTTTATCATGCAGGTACTCGGCTCAGTCTTAGTTTCGGATTAACTGGTGTGAGTACCACTTCTTTCGCGATAGCCCATATGTAAGCTGCCATTTCCCTGGCAATCGCGGTGATGATTAAATTGTAGTGCTTACCTTTCTTACTCATACGCTGGTAGCGTTTGCACAGGCGTAGCTGTGCTCTCCAGGCGATATCGACAATGTCTTTGGGTAAACCTTCCTGCCTTAACTGCAATTCGGTGGATATGTTAGCTGGGTATCGATAACTGTGTGCGCCTTCAATCAGCAAGCGCCTGGCTCTGCCGTTGCCGGCTTTAGTAATAGCGCCTGAGTGCCGCTTTCCACCTGATGATTGTTCACTGGGAACGAGACCTAAATACGCCATGAGTTTTCTGGGATGGTCGAAGCGGTGTAAGTCGCCTAATTCAGCTACAACACCCACAGCCACCAATAACCTGACACCCCGCATAGCTTGAATAGCTTTTACCACAGGATAATACCGCCACTGGTGAACATGATGAGTTAGCTCATTATCCAGCCGTTCTAACCGCCTGATGCGTTCTTCGATGGTTTGCAGCTGTTCCTGCAAAACGATTTGCTGGGCAGGGTGAGGCAATATGAGTTCGGTGAGCCAGCGTAGATGTTTCTTCGACCAATTGGCCGTGCCTTCGTAACGAATATTGTTTCGAAGCAGTAAGGCTTTAAGCTGGTACTTGGCCTCTTTTAAATCCTTCATTGCCGCTTCGCGAGCACGGGATAAATCCCTAACGGCTTCATCTTCCGGCTCAGGGACATAAATGGGTGTGAGGTCTTCAGACTTTAATGACCTCACCAGTTTCAATGCATCCCGGCGGTCGGTTTTAATTCGCTCCCCTGGCTTTTTCGGAATAAGAGAAGGAGCAATGACGTAACAACAGTGACCCAAGTTTTGTGATGAGCCGGTAAATCCAGTAGCCACAAGGACCCGCTTCATAGACAACGTGCAGAGTCGCGCCAGGATATTTAGATTCAAACTGGCGAAGTAATTTTTTAACGCTGACTTTGGAAGAGGGGATGCGGCCATAATGAACCGGACTCGCCCCGCGTTGTTCTTCACAATATGCCACTTCATGGAATTCTTTGTGCGTATCCAAACCGATAAAAATCATGCTATGTTTGTTCATGCTAGCCTCCAAATTGATTTAGTATTGAACAAACTAATTATGGCACTGGCTTTCAGCTAACCCACGAGAATGCGGAGGCTAGCATTTCACAGGGAGTCATTGTGTCTATCTTCTCGTTGGCATTCCCGCACTTTTCATATAACCTTTTATCATGCCAACAGTATTAAAAATTGGGCCATATCGCTTTTTCTTCTATAGTAACGAAAATGGTGAACCTGCCCACATTCATATTCAACGCGAAAGAATGCTAGCTAAGTTCTGGCTTCGTCCTGTCGCGTTAGCAAGTTCAACTCGCTTTACTCCCAAAGAACTCAGAACTTTGGAAAAGCTTGTTGTCGAAAATAGAGATGCTTTTTTGGAGGCTTGGAATGGCTACTTTAGCAGTTGAACATCACCCACAAGCTCTGTCGGTGTCTTTCGATGAAAGTTCGTTAATTGTCGAATTAATCGACGGCAGAACTATTTCTGTTCCCTTATCCTGGTTTCCTAGTCTTTCTCAAGCAAGCACATCTCAATTGCAGGATTGGGAACTATTAGGAGATGGCGAAGGCATACATTGGCCGCAACTGGATGAAGATCTGAGTATAGCTGGTCTACTTATCGGCAATCGCAGCAAAAGATAACAATCAAATGTTGGGGACACAAATACGCGGGCTCTGCTTCGCAGTATAGCCCACGGGTTTGTGCCGCCAAATTAGGGCCTTATGCGCCGTTGTTTATTTCTCATGTGTTTAGTGCGTCGGTAGCAGGTTAGGGCAAGGCAGTTTCAATAGGTTGTATTAGTGACTACCGCTTTCACTTTTCAAAATAGCTTTATCAACGCCTCTTCGTTTAGCAAAACAACGCCATCAATCGGCAATGTCAGTTTTGCTAGCTAGTTCACTTCTCAGGCAATCACTTTATCATCTGGCTTTTCGCCCAGGGTTGTTTTAAGGTGATTGTTATTATTTAAATCAACAGTTTGTTGTAGCAGGCGGTGGCGGCAAAGCCGCGTAGGGCAGGTGTCTCGCACGCATAACAAACAAATGTTGGGGACACTTCATCTTCCGGCTCAGGGACATAAATGGGCGTGAGGTCTTCTGACTTCAATGACCTCACCAATTTAAGCGCATCCCGGCGGTCGGTTTTAATTCGCTCCCCAGGCTTTTTAGGAATAAGAGAAGGGGCGACCACATAACAGCAATGACCCAAACTTGTTATCAGTCGATAAATCCAGTAGCCACACGGGCCCGCTTCATAAACAACGTGAAGTGTCGCGCCAGGATATTTAGATTCAAACTGGCGGAGCAGCTTTTTAACGCTGACTTTGGAAGAGGGGATACGCCCATAATGAACAGGTACAGCGCCACGCTGTTCTTCACAATACGCCACTTCATGGAATTCTTTGTGCGTATCCAATCCGATAAAAATCGTGCTATGTTTGTTCATGCTAGCCTCCAAATTGATTTAGTATTGAACAAACTAATTATGGCAATGGCTTTCAGCTAACCCACGAAAATGCGGAGGCTAGCATTTCACAGGGAGTCATTGTGTCTAGGCCTAAAGAGGTTAACGATGATTTCAGAAGCAGATTGGAAACACTTTAAAAAAGTGAAAGCTGCAACGTTAGATAAATTTTGCAAAATGACTTTAGGTGACGCTGTTGAAAGGATTAATGATGTTACACGTTCAAACCACGAAAAATACATTAGCTTATATAAGCTGATTGAGAGTCGCGATAAAAAAATAGCGGAAATATTTGATTATAATTCCAGATCTAAGGTTATGCTTCAGCTCTATTTATTGAAATCAGAAGGTCTGCTAAATCCGGAACAAATTGCGGGTTTTTCGGATGAAGTGCAAGAGTATCTGAAGAGAAATGACTGAAGAATCAGTTCGGCCTAACAAACAAACGTTGGGGACACTAACTCGCGGGTTCTGCTACGCAGTATAGCCCACGCGTTTGTGCCACCAAATTAGGGCGTTAGCTGCCAAAATGTGAATCGAGCTTATCTAGAAGTTCTAAACCTCTCTTTTTATCTCCAGTAGCAGCAATCGCTTTAAATCTTACCTCAGTATCAAATTCAGCTATCGCTTGTGTAGTTAATTCTTCTATCAACTTGTTTAAGCTCAACTTTTTATGCGCAGCTAAAGCCTTCAATCGATTATGCTTATCGTCTGGTAAACGTACGGTTAAAGTGGACATATCAAACTCCTCTCAAATAATCTTCAGGCGCTAACACTCTCAAACCATCAAATTGTAATTCCGCATTTCGCAGGTCTTTTAGGTTATTAGTAATAATGCTCTCAGCATTACCGGCTACTGCAAGTTCAATAAGAAAGTTATCGCCTTCATCTTTTAAATTTGGCCGCCACAAATACTGTATCTGCACCCATTCGCAAACACTAAAAAATGCTGCTTGCAACTCGTTCACTTCGGCCTCGGTAAGCGGGCACAGCTCTTTGATTTTGATTCGCTTACTTACTGCTTCGTATTCCAAAAATAGGGTTGTGCTAATCAGTGGTTTCAACTGACCCAGCAAGCATTGCCGCACCACTTCTCGTGCTGGGCCCGTTTTGCCAATCAGGGCGCTAATAAGTACACTGGTGTCAATAACTACTTTATTCATACTTTATATGCTAGCGTATATGCTATCACTTTTCAATTTAACAGTGGCAGCTAACAAACAAATGTTTGTGCCGCCAAATTAGGGCGTTAGGCGTCAAGTTGCACCGCGTTGCGCAATACGCTACACTCTTTCCATGATTAAGTCATTTAAACATAAGGGTCTGAAGCTGTTTTTCGAAACAGGGAAAACTTCAGGCATACAAACTAAGCATGCGGAAAAACTTCGCATGCAATTAGCTGCTATCCACACTGCACAAGATATCGATGACATTAATTTACCTGGCTTTTCTCTTCACCAACTCAAAGGAGAGAGGTCTAATATTTGGTCGATATCAGTCAACGGTAATTGGAGAGTAACTTTCGAGTTTACGGATGGTAATGCTTACATCTTAAATTATGAGGATTATCACTAATGAATATGCACAACCCACCACATCCTGGTGAATTTATTGAGTCCATTTACATGGAACCACACGGCATAAGTTGCAGGACTCTTGCTACCCATCTTGGTGTTGCCGCTTCAACATTAAATCGTGTAGTGAAGGGCAAAAGTGCAGTAACGCCAGAAATGGCATTGAGGCTATCTAAAGTATTAGGCCGAAGCCCTGAAAGCTGGCTTAGCATGCAAGACAATTACGAGCTTTGGCAGGCCAAGCAGAACATCAACTTGGATAACGTGCAGCCAATAGATCTGCATGCCGCCTAACAAACAAATGTTGGGGACACAAACACGCGGGCTCTGTTTCGCAGTATAGCCCACGAGTTTGTGCCGCCAAATTAGGGCGTTATGTGCTTGGAGTAACATGCAAAAGGAAAACGGAGATACTGAGATTGCTTTTTTGGCAGCTCTTTTTTATTGGTTGGTAACTATTGCAACTGGCTGGATATCAAAATCTATTTTCGATGCATGGCAAAACGAAACGGCTTTCGAGTTAGTGGGCAGAAAGGCAAGAATTCTTAACCACTTTCCAACGTGGTTTGTTTTCACTATCTCCTTAGTTACTCTTGGTCTGATGATTTACTATGCAGTAAAGCAAACAATAAAGTTTGTAACGTATCTGCGTAATTAATGTGCTGTTGTTTTCAAACGCACATACAAACAAATGTTGAGGCCACAAACACGCAGGCTCTGCTTCGCAGTATAGCCCACGCGTTTGTGCCACCAATTAGGGCGTTATACGCAAATATGAATCAACATTATCGAATTAGACTGAAAAATAAGACAAAAATCAGAATTTTCTTTCTTTTCGCAACATTTATTTCTTTCATGGCATTTGCGTTATGGGCTTTAGTGACATCAAGTGTCTTTAAGCAAAAAGATAGTATTATTCATACTAACTTTATGTTGGTTTACCCAGAAGAAAGTAAATCAACTGGATCACCTCGATCGAGTTATACGAAGATATGCAAATTCAAATTAGCTGAAGGTGTATATTTTGAAGCGCCTGAAGTTCACCGGTTCAATAAGGAAGGTTATTGCATAGCTCAACTTTTCAAAAATGGAGTGTTTATTCACTTTGTTTTACAGCCACATAAACTATGCGTATAAAAAAATTATGTCGCCCGCAGGCGCACTGGAACAAAACCTGGGGCCGCTTCGCTATAATGGCCCCACGTTTGTGCCGCCAAATTAGGGCGTCATGCCTTCGGAAAATTCAAATGGATGAACAGCTAGTAAGTAAACTCAATCAAATTTGGGATGAGGCAAAAGTCAATTCGCCCCTAAATCAAAAAAGTGCGGTCTGCGTTTCAACTATAGATTCTGCTGGCTTTCCTCAATCGCGCTTCGTGGACCTCAAGGAAATCGGTCCGTCTGGTTTTACTTTTTGCACGTCGTACAACTCAGAAAAAGGAAACCATCTCTCAAATAATCCAAAAATTTCCTTGCTCGCTTGGTGGGATCACATTGGTTATCAGATTCGTGTTATTGGAAGTGCCGTTCGTATCTCCAGCGAACTAGCAGACAAGTTTTGGCTTACTCGCTCCAAAGAAGCGCAAGTTGCAACCACTTGTTTTAAACAAAGCGAAATCTGGGATTCAGAGATCTCAATGGAAAATCACTTCTCGTCTGCGCTAACTGCTACAGAAGAATCCATTTCGCGCCCTAGCTATTGGGGCGGGTATTCGGTTGCGCCTCATGCAATAGAAGTACTTAAATTTAAAACCAACCGTGTGCATACCAGAGAGCAATATTTGTGGGAGGAGACATCGTGGAAAATGCGGTTGTTACAGCCTTAGTCAAATGGCATAACAAGGCGCTTAACACGTTCCCTTCGGTCTCTGGGACAGTAACGCAGCGGCGCCTCGCGATTATCGCCCACGTATTTGTGCCCCAAAGCTAAGCGATACGCAATTGGTCAGAATAAATTTTTAACATCGCGATAAAAGTTTTCATGAGAGCCAAGTGCTATCAATTCAAGTATTACAGTGCCATCCTCGTAGCTGTAACCAAGTAAAGTTAACTGCTTGACCATCTTGAATTTGTACACGCGAAGAAAGGCTAGGTCGCCTTTTTTCTGGACACCTAGAAGAGGATCGGCCATTAGTTCCTTAACGGCTTTATCCAAGTCTTTTTTCTGATTCTGATGTAACTTCTTTACTGCTCTCTTAAAATTAGCTGTCTGTAAAACACTGGTAATCTTAGCCAAAATCGTAAGGCTCCAATTTCCCAGCCTCTTTTTCAGCTTTGGAAATAATTGCCTGCTTGACGAATTCGTAAGGCAAATCAGGGTTATCTTCCATCATTTCACCTATCTTTGCCCAATGCTCAATCTGTTTTGGCATAGTTCGGTTTAGTGCTTTGCCCATAATTGTAGCTTTCTCAACTAGATCTTGGTCTAGTCTTACGCTCGCGGTTGCCATAATATGTCTCCTAATGGTTCGTCATGATATTGTAGCAATGCGCTACAGGTGTAGCAAATTGCGTATAATAAACGCATTAACACTCGCTGTGCTCGCTAGGGGCGCAAACACGCAGGCGGCTTCGCCATTGTAGCCTGCCTGCAGGTGCCCAATGCCAAAAAGTGAAGAGCTAAGGAAGCTTACAAATGGATGTTATTTACGGCAAAATTACCCATGTCGGTAATTTCATTGAAGATGGTGAAGTTGTTGATATCGTATCCATTTTACCGTTGGACGAAGATTTTAACGGCGACGGTGCTTATTCGGTTGGCCAACCCGAGTTTAGCGTTCTGCGTGAAGATTTCTGGTTAAATGATGTCGTTAAACCTGAGGCTCTGGTTCAGATAAAATCAGTTACAGTGTGTCCAACAGGAGAGCTGGATGAACATTCTGTGTATATAGAAACTCAGGTAGGCGTAAGCTAATGTGCCAAACATTGAACTGTTTGGGCCTCAGGGTTTCAACCTGCAGAACCACTTTGCCGTTATCGGGTACGCCGTTATGGTAAAGTTATTATTAAGGTGAACTAGCCTAATGAAAGGGAAGTTCTTAGCCGTCGTTTTTCTATTGTTTGGTTGCCAGTGGTCCGCGCTTGCATCCGCGAAAACAACGCAGCTATCCTTATCTTAACTGGAACAAACCGTTAACCGGCTCTATTATGGAGTACGAGGCTTGGAAAATAGTGGTTACTTCGGTGCTACTGACTAAAAGGATTTATGCATGATGCGATATTTACTGGTAATTGTGCCCATTATCATGGGGTGTGTGGAACTCTCATCTCGCGAATCGACGGGCATGGGGTGGCTCCTGATAGGTATTGGGGTATTCTTTTTGCTGGCCCGGTTCACAGGCCTGTTTACCCAGGCCCAGGCGGATAACGCCAACTTTGATTGGTTTAGCGGTTTCGTTTTTTTGTTTTTCGCTGTTATGGCTTTTAAAGAATACTCTATGGGCTATCAGCAAAACGATTTGCTGCGCGGCATTGGGTTCACGTTGTTTGGTTTAAGCACCGTGGATGTGATGGTGGCGAGAGTACTGGCAAAAGCAAACTTAACCTCACTCCAGGCCGTTAAGAGAGTCATTAGCAGCAGGTTTCAAACTGCGTTGAGATTTACCGGTCTGGGCTTTTGTGGGGCGTCCTTAGTCGTTGCCTTAAGCTGATGTTAGGAAATCAGTACGAATACCAGGAGAAGTTATATGACTAAGCAGCATAAAGCCATGAACACCCAATCCGAGGACCTCCATGAACTCGTTAAAATGCAAACTGAGTTCGCTTTAATTGAGTCAATGCTGCGGTCCAAAACGCTGAGTGCCATGGTGCTGGTGGGCGTCGTGTTATTTGCGGCGTTCGGCTATTTTCTTTACCGCATGGCAGGCGCTTAGGCTCATTTAGTGGTTGAGTCACTTTACCTTTCAACAATCTTGATAGACACTTCCACGCAATGTTATCTTTATAATAGTGAATGGCTTCACAAGAAATGGCTTAATTAATAAGGATATTTATGAAAACACTTTCACTTCTTTTATTCTCTCTTGTCTTGTTAGGATGTTCATCCACATCAGATATGTACCTGAGCCAAACGCCGGTAGAAGTCACCAACGAAACCATCAGTGATTATTGGGTGCAAACGAATAATAAATTCAGGTTTAAATTACCGATCCAACGCGCCATAGGCAAAAACGAAGATGGCCATGTAACATTGCGGTTTTTAATTGACTCAAATGGTAATACGTTTAATCCGGAAATCATTGAATCTGCCCCCGAAGGCATGTGGGATTATGCCGGGGTTAAAGCGCTGTCAAAGCAAAACTTTGTGCCAGCTGAAACTAATAGCTCAAATGCGCCGGTTTATTTTACGCAGACTATCTACTTTAAGGGTTAAACCCGCGAGGCGTTTCTCGGCTGACTGCAATCGTGCTGGCGAGTTGCTCTTCTTGCCAGTACCAGCCGCTTTCGATTATTAATTTGATGGAGTTGCGCGAAGCGGCCACCTGGCAATCAGGTTGTCGTGAATGTTCAGCGCATTGAAGCGATGGATTGCGTGCCTTTCTTACTGCAGCGATTAGCTTTGTTACCTGAGGAAATCATATGAACGTTGTGAAAGTCAGTCAGCAGGATTATCCGGCCTTAATTACTTTATGGGAAGCGTCCGTACGGGCGACTCACCATTTTTTACCCGAACCGCATATTGCACAACTCAAACCATTGATCCTCGAACATTATTTTGATGCTGTGGTGCTCGGTGCGGTAAAACAAGGCAATGAGGTGGCCGGCTTTATTGGCGTGGCAGAGGGAAATATCGAAATGCTCTTTGTCCATCCCGACTTTTTCGGCAAGGGAATAGGACGTGCATTAACACTGTATGCCATACAACACCTGGGTGCCATCAAAGTGGATGTAAACGAACAAAATCCGCAGGCGATTGGCTTTTACGAAAAGATGGGATTTAAGCCAACAGGTCGCTCGGCTTTGGATGGGCAGGGTAACCCGTTTCCGCTTATTCATATGGCTATTGAGGCGGCTCAATAGTTAAGCGTTTTAATTATGGCTCGTGTATTCTGGATCATTCCTATCATTTTGATTGTCAGATCAAATCGCCATTATTTAATTTGCGGTTTTTGCTCAGGAAAATGCCGTGGTTGTGCCGATACACAATAAGCTTATTAATACCGCTGCCCGCGAAGTATTAAAACCCATAAATATGGTGCGCAAAGGGCAGTCAAGACTGTGGCTGGATGACAACGGCTGGTGGGTGGCTATTGCTGAATTTCAGCCTTCACAGTGGTCTAAAGGCACCTACCTGAACGTGGCCGTGAGCTGGCAGTGGTACCCCAGGGCGGATTATGCTTACGATCTTGCAAACAGGGAAAGTGCGTTTGTAGAGTTTGAGAGTGAAGAGACTTTTTTGCTGCAGGCCAGATCGCTGGCCGAGCAGGCAAAGCAACGCGTGCTTTACTATCGCAACCAACTATCAAGCCCTCAACGAGCAAAGCAGTTTGTTTTAGCCAATACCGCAGGCGGTAGCCAGCACATCTGGGCAGGGCTGAATAAAGGCATGATTTGCCTGTATGCCCGGGATTTTGCTCAGGCACGGCACTTTTTTGCTGAGGCGCTGACCTGTAATGATGACAGAGCCTGGGCAATGGAAGTCAAAACCTTTATACAGCAACTGGTGAGTCTGCCACCGGCAGAGCAACTGTTGTTTGTGAAACGGGCGGTTGCCCAGTCACGGCAACTGAAAAAGCGGCCAGCCATAGATATAGCCTTTGGTGAAGCGGAGAAGTAGAGGCTAAAAATGATGAAGATTACCAATAGATCAGGCCTGGCCATACTCACAACGGTATTGTGCAGTGTGTCGGGGCAGTTAAATGCCTGTTCGCTAGTGCCACTGCTAGATGCCTTTGAAACCGGCCATACTGAGGCTTTAGCCCCGGTAATGCCTAATTTTAAGGTGGCCGGGATTGAGCGAGGCAGTGACGATGGTAATTATGGCTCCTGCTCTGATTTTGGGTTTATTACCTTTAAACTGTCGGGCAGTTATCCGCCGCAAGGGTATATTTTTGAGCGGGTGAGGGGAGAGTTTGAAGACCGACTGTTTGAGCCGGTAGCCGTGATGCCGTCGAAGTTTATTGATGATAAAGCCTTATTTACCTTCGTGTGGCTGGATGGCAGTAGCAGTGAGCAAGAGCCCATTAATTTCACGGTCAGCATTGTTGCGGTAAATAGGGCTGGTGAACGCAGCGAACCTCAGTACCTTGAGGTAAGGCATCCCGGTGTTGCCTCGCCATGGTGGAAGTTTTGGTAGCAAGCCAGCATAAATATATTATATGTTTAATGAAATCAGGTACAAAAAGTGAGTTTTGATGCGGCTTAACATAGCAAAAGCAGTGGCGCTATTTGCAACGCTGGCGATGAGTGGCTGTGTGGTGCTGCCTGAAGATTCAGCTGATACAAGCCAGTGTTATCTCTCCAGTAACCAAAAATACCTTAAGGTAGTCGATTTAACCGATGGCGACACCAGTTTTTACGACTGGCAGGGAAAGATAATTGGCGTCATCACCATGCCAACCAGTGCGGTTATCTCGGCCAGCTATGTGGCGGTTAACAATGTGTTTAACTTCGGCGAAAAGCTGATTAAATGCAATGGCGACGGTGAAAGTTCAAAAATAAATAATCAGCAAAGTGCCGGGCTTTAGCGGCACAGGTTTGGACTGTTTTAAGCAACAACCTGGTGTGTCAAGGAAGAATACATATGGAACATCGCGTATTAACCCGCTCAAAACATGGCCTTGTCTCGGGGACTCTGAGAGGAATGGCCAATTACTACCACTTAAACCTTAATGGCTTGCAACTGGTGTTTTTGATTGCCGCATTTTTGGGTTTCGGATTCGTTATTTATCTGGTGCTGTGGATGAGTATTCCTGCTTACTCAAAACGAGAAGAGTTATTGCAGGCAGCACAGGCCAGATACCAGAAAGCCGAAGACGGCTATTCTCAAAATTGACCAGATGATTAAAGCAGGAGCGTATATATGGCGGTTTTGATTTTACTGTCGGCCGGGGTTGTTATTGTCGTATTATCTCTTTTAGTTAAATACACACGTGAAATGCGCGACCTGTTGCGCGAGTACAGACTTGAAATTAAAGAGCTTAATGCCAATGTTAAGACTTTAAAGCGTCGACTTAATGAGATAACAGCAGCGCGGCCTGAAACCGGTTGCAACGAATAAAGAGCAGATTATGAAAAGTGTATATCGGTATTTACTGATTGTTGCGTTACTGATTGGTGCGCTGTCGGCGTATAGCTACGGAAGTCAAACCGGCGTGTTTTTGTTTGTGGTGCTGGGATTTGTACTGGAAGCCGGTTTTTGGTTTGGATTATTTCCCATCAAACGGCGAGACCAGCGCTGATTGCCTGGCTAATGTAACAAACAGCACCACGTGAAGGATTAACTACTGTCATGCGCTTAACACAATGGATGTATACCCTGGTGTTGTTGCTGCCAGCCATTTTAAGATTAGCGGAAAAACTGCTCAGTCATACCGGTGGAATTGCCAGTCGTTACGGTCCGCTTATGGCAATGGGGCTGCTGGCAATCGGCTATATTGTGGCCGCCCGTCGCTCGCCGGTGGTCAACCGGGTTTTCTGGCGGGGCAGCTTTTGGCTCTTAAGTGCCGTGCTGGGCCTGGCAGGTGTATATGGACTCATCCTGCTGGCTTTTGCCAGCACTATTACCGCTGGCGCCGTTTTACTGGTAACCGCGGTTATAGCGATACCAGCGCTTTCTTCGCTGTACCGTTACTCAAGCGTATCAAACACCATCTGGGAAAATAACCCATAGCGCCTGTGAGGCGACTTGATTCCTCGAACAACAAGGATTGTTGTAATGAAAAATACTGGTTACACCTATCAGGTAAAGCGTAGTGGAAGCAACTTCTGCCAGCTGGAAAATAAAGGTCTGGTGTCTTATCAGGTGTTTATAAGTGAGCTGGACGCCCATCTCTGGCCGCCACAAACCGGTGATAACCTGGCCGGTAATGAGTTTACTCTTGCCGTAAAACACCTTAGCACTCACGCTGAACTTTTTGTGTCTGTGGTGGGCAGCCGGGAGGATTTTGCTTATATGGTGGGCATGGTTAACGCGCCCGCGACCTTAAACCAGAGTGCGTTAAACGGCAGCCCTCAAAGGCGGGTACAGGTTTACCTTGCCGAACAGCACAATGAAGTACGCCGGCTATTTTCGCTATTTTTCGATGGTGAGTGGTCGTTACTGGACGAAGCGCTTGATGAACTCGCGCTGTTTCTTGAGCCTCAGGAAGAACGGGCAGAAGATACCCTTGATTAAGCCGTTAAGGAAATGATATGAAGTTATGGAATGATTTATCGCTGTTGCAACGAGTGGTGGTTGGCGTTGCTATTCTTCTGGCAGCAATCGTACTGCCGGAAATTGCCTTTTTGGTGCAGTTTGGCGGGATGGAGATTGCGTTTGGCTTAATTTTAGTGGGCTTAACGCCTGCAATTAACGGGCTGAAATTTCAGTACAAAAGAGTTAGACATGCGCTCTGGCTCGCAGTGCTTTCGTTACAGCAAAGTGCCTCAGCCAAACCGCCGGTTTTTGTCGTGCAGGCCACTTTTTGTGTTGCTGCACTCTGGTTTACCGGCTCGCTGATGTTCGGCCTGAGCTTTTTTATGCCCGCGATGCTCTTTAACGGCGCGTTGGCGTAATTGGCCTTTTGCACGCAGTGACAACCTGAATGCAATTAAGCACAATCACGTGCACTGTTGTTTGCCAGGCAGGGAACTTAATGGCAAAGGTAAAGTCTGATTTTCGTGATCGTCATCGTAAAAAGGACTTTGCCCGTGTCACTCCTTATTTTTCTGCCTACCCAATGCATTTCGTCTGTAAAGGCCGTTAGCCCGACTGCTGTTTTCTTCGGGCTTTTTCAATCTACACTTAACCGGGCGCAGCGTGTTGGCTGAACTGGTTTTGCTTCACGAGTGGCTGGGCAGTACCACGCCGGCGTTGTTGCTGGCGTTGTTTGTTGAGCCACTGATGCAATTTATTGGTGGGGTAGCGCTCATTGCAATAGCTTTATATCACTATCAGCAAACCCGAAACCGCGGGGCTTTACTGATAGTGATTGCCTTGATCAGTTCGGTTGTCAGCTCAGTGACCATTGAGATTGGGGCGGCATTCATAGATGGCGCCGGTTATGAACAGGTTGCTCTGTTATTACAGGTAGTGGATAGTATTTTATTGGTCACCTTTATTCTTGGGTTCTACCTTATCTGTCGAAAGCAGCGTACAACTGAAGAGTCTGTTAGTCAGACCTCCCGCAAATCGACGTGAATTGATTTATGTCTGCTTACAATATCCTGATTGCACCACTTGCTGTAAGTGATAGGCTGCCTGAATAGTAAATTACTGAAAAGACAACGGTTACCAATATGATCACTCTGCGCGCGTTTGCACCGGCAGATGCTCCTGAACTGGTTAAGCTGCTTAACGATGAGGCTGTTACACGCTTCTTATCAACCAAAATCCCTCAGCCTTATACACAGGACGATGCAACCTGGTGGGTTGAGGAAGGCAGTCTGCTGGCGATGAACCGGGCTATTGAATTTAACGGTGAGCTGGCGGGATGTATCGGCGTGAATCGTGGCGAATTTGAATATGCCCGCAGTGGAGAGCTGGGGTACTGGTTAGGGGGCGGGTTCTGGCAACAGGGGATAGCCACTGCTGCCGCACGACAGATGATTACGCAGGTGTTTGAAGATACCGATATCGAGCGTTTGTTTGCTACGGTCTTTTCTGGCAACCAGGCCTCTATGGCGCTGTTACGCAAGGTGGGCTTTGCTGAAGAAGCCGTATTACAACGCGCCATCTTTAAAAACGGCCAATTTTATAACAGTCATATTTTCAGTCTGCTTAAACAGGCTTAAGTGAGTACGTTTAGGTTTGGCTGGTTAATAACTGTACAGTATGGCCGGGATTGCTTACTCTTAAGGTTTGAGTATGTCAGGTGAACCACAGGAAGGTGTATGAAACAGTCTGAACTTAAGCTGGTGCAGTCGGAGTTAAAATCGAAAGGTTATTACAGTGGCGGAGTAGATGGTTTATCCGGCCCGAAGACCCGTGCCGCAGTGCATCAGTTTCTTAGCGATAATAGCGGGCAACTCAGTGCAGAGCACTGGACCGACTGGAACAACGCGCGCAAACGCGTGGCAGCTTTGCAGTTACTGGCGCTGCACAATCAGCTCGACGTGGGGCCGGTAGATGGATTGCACGGCCCGCAAACTGAATCGGCAGCCACGTTGCTGCAGCAGTTGTTAACGCAGGGGGCTATTGCTCGTCAATTCAGCGACATTACGCCAGTCAGAGAAAACCCTCATCAGTTTCCACTGGAAAATGAGGCAGAGCTGAATGCCTTTTATGGCCAACCCGGCAGTATCGAACTGGTGCGCGTAGAATGCCCCTGGCTGTTGAGGCTGGACTGGGATCTCTCTACCACCACCCGGATGATTGCTATCCATGAAAAACTCAGTGACAGCCTTGTAAAAGTACTTGATGAGGTGTACCAACACTACGGCGATGCCGGCATTCAGCAACATGGGCTCAACCGCTATGGCGGCAGTTACAACCATCGTAAAAAGCGGGGCAGTGCTACCGCCTGGTCTACTCACGCCTGGGGGATAGCTATCGACTGGTTTCCTTCACAGAATAAACTGAGCTGGCGCAGCGATCGCGCCAGCCTTGCCGATCCGGCACTGGATTTCTGGTGGCAAAGCTGGGAGCGTGAGGGATGGTTAAGTCTGGGGCGCAGCGAAGACAGAGACTGGATGCACGTGCAGGCAGCTAAGCGATAGCTGGCCTGTAGCGGTTTGGCTAAATTTTCCGGCGGATGAGTTGCTAAGCGGTGTCCCGGATATGATTAACTTTAACCTAATGCTAACTCACAGATAAAAACCTATGAACACATCACAACGGCAAGCCATAATAGATACCAGCTGGGACATACATAGCCAGGTTGAAAGTGCTTATCTTGAGCACCCGGCAGGGAAAGGGGATGACGCCTGGCATGACAAGCAACGTTTACTGCTGGCTGATATGGCGTTGCATCTGCTGCAAACGGCGGTCAGACCTGGCGATTTAGCGCTGGATAAACTGCAAAACAACCTGCATGCCATTTTAACCATCTGCGATCAGTTTTTACCGCAGGCGGGTTTAAAACAGGCTACAGACCGCATTTACACCGGCAGCAGTCATGACTGAGGTAGAACTGGTCGCCGAGCTTTTTCGGCAGATGGCTTTCAGTGCGGCTATTCTCGGTGGCTTTGCCATGACTTTTTTAAGTGTTTTGTTGTCCGCGTTTCCTAAGCGGCATCCGCTGGCGCTATGGTGCATTGGTGCCAAAGCACTGGCGGCAGTGTTACTGATAGTGGCAACACTCGGTGCTACGCTTTCATTGCTAAGCATCCAGCAAATGGGCTTATCGTTTAATTTTGCCAGTTGGCCAGCTCACGTGCTGCGTACTAAGCTGATCACAGAGCTGACTTTTTTCAGTGGTGTGGTAGTGCTGCTGACCGGGCTTGGATTAAGTGGTTTTGCGCGCTGCCGACGCACCGGGTTGATAACCCTGGCCGCGGCGATGGTGGCGAGTGTATTGTTGGTGATCATGTTTGTACCCACTTTTTAAGCGGAGCCGGTAATGCCAAAAAGTTCCATTGGTGCGTGTGTGCTCTCATCCGAACAAATCAGCGAAGCTGTAACGCGCGTAGCTGCACAACTTGATGGCCAGTTTGAGCGGGCCGTGGTGATTGTGGTCGTTCCGGGCGGGATATTTTTTAGCGCCGATCTGCTGCGGCAACTCAACTTTGACGTATTGATGGAAACTATTTCCTGTCCGCACACCCCCGGGGAGCGAAATAACGCATCGCCTATAGTGTTTCATCCCAATGCGCCGCTCGCCGGCGAGGATATCATTCTGGTGGATGACGCCATTGAATCCGGTGGTACCATGAAACGCCTGGTGGCGCATATCCGTTCTCACTATGCGGTGAAATCCATCAGTGTGGCGACCTTGTTTGTAAAGCCGGGCCGGGTGGCTGTTGGTGCCCAGGAATATTACGGCCTGGCTTTGCAAAGTGATGAACTGTTGGTGGGCTACGGTTTACCCTGGGAGAACAAAAGTCGCAACCTTCCTTATATCGCCAGGCTGGAAAATATACCAGAGTAAATTTGTAACGTATTGAAAAGTAAGTACTGTCATAGTGGTGTCACCCTGTGTGGCAGACTATTGTCGTGGTAGTTATATGGCGTATCAGTCAGTATGCAGTTCGGATTTTGCAATGATTAGGAAAAAAAATGACAGTCCCCAAATGGCTAAAATCGCTGCCCCAACAGGAGCGTACTGGCATAATCACCTTGCTGGCTTTTTGCGCCATTATTGTGCTAATTGCTTTAGGCCTTACGGTTTTCGATATATTGCGTGAGGCGCTGTAAATTTAATCCGGCAACGGTAAATAGCCGTTGCTCTGCCGGGCAGCTATCGCTATGGTAAAGCACATTTTTTTAACAACCGAGACAAAGTATGCAGAAATGGTGGAAGTTAGCGATAGTCGGTTTGATGCTGGTATCACCCTGGTGTGCAGCAGCCGAAGACGATGAATATGAGCCGGTTCGGCACATTGTTGTATTTAAATACAAAGAGGGCAGCTCACCCGCCCAGATCCAGCAGGTAACAGATGCATTCAGAGCGCTGAAGGACAAGATCCCCGGCATTCTGAATTTTGAGTACGGCATTAATAACAGCCCGGAAAACCTTGATCAGGGTTTTACGCACATTTACCAGATGACCTTTAAAAATGCCGAAGCGCGGGATAAATACTTACCCCACCCACAGCACAGTAAATTTGGTGAGTTGTTGGGCGAGCTAGAAATCCTCGACAGTGTGTTTGTGGTGGATTACGCCATTAAGCCCTGAGCGGGCGCGGACTAAGTTGATTGTATTCCCCTGACTTCTTCACTAAAGTAAGGTCATATAGCCTGCAGGTTTAGGGTAGTCAGGGTGATTAAAAAAGCGATATTTTGTGGTGCGTTATGGTTAATGTGTTCTGCGCAGAGCGCATTCGCCGCTTATTCTTCTATTGTTGAGGCAACCGGCGAAAGCTGCGAGGCCGAAGAGGGAGACGCCCAGCGCCTGCAACTGGCGCTTACCGATGCCCGGCGCAATGCCGCTGAAGCGGTGCAAACCTCGGTAGACAGCTACAGCAAAGTGAATAATTATGTGGTGGTAGAAGACCTTATTGAGTCTTATTCCAATGCCTCGGTAGAAACCCTTGATGTCTTGTCAAGGCGGCTGCAAGACGGCTGTTTAACCGTAACCATTCGCGCTGAGGTCACGCCGCAGAAAAATATCGATCAGCAATTTGTCAGTGAAGAGCTGCTTGCCGACCCGACCATTCCTCTTACCGTCAAGTTATGGCTGAGCAAAGCGCAATATGCTGTAGGTGAGCAGGTGAGTATCTACCTCAAAGCCAATAAACCGTTCTTTGGACGCCTGGTGTATACCATGAACGATGGCACCCAGGTACAATTACTGCCCAACCCATACCGCAGTGAAAACCATTTTCAGGGCCAGGTGCTGTACACCGTGCCCGACGCCAAAGACAGCTTTCTGCTAGAAGTCACGCCGCCTGTTGGCGTAGAACAGCTCACTTTGTATGCCAGCACGCACCCTTTAGGTGAATTACAAAAATCGCCGGTATCAGGTATGTATCTTATTAATAACTCGCAAACGTCCTCTGATGTGCGCAATCGCACCCGGGGCATCAAAATTAAAGCGGTTAACCCGCCAACTGCTAAAACCGCAGCGCCACAGAGCCTGCCAGAAGTTGCTGAGTTTGCCGAAGTGTCTGCCGATGTGGTGATCACGCGGTAAGAGGTAAATTTTGCGAATGGGCTGAGTATAAGTCAATTCATCACTCCCGTATCACACAGCTGTATCCCGGTTAGCTCAGGTGGGTTAAACCATAGGTCACAAACCCAAACACGACTACACCGATAAACACCGGCTTACCAAGCGTGCGGCTGCGATACCAACTGAGCAGCGTGGTGGCACAACCGGCCAGCGTGGCGATAACGCCCACCCAATCCTGCCGAACCGGTACCAGGGATACGCCAAACATGGCGGCGATCATTAGCGGCCCGAGCAGTCCCAGCCAGGTTGGCAGGGTATTGGCCGTGTCATTCTGCTGGCGGGCCAGATGCCTGCGGGTCCACACCAGCGGCAAGGCTCGAATCAAAAAGGTGCCGGCAGCACACAGCAATATAACCAGCCAACGATTAGTGTCCATGCTCAGCTCCGGTTTTTTGGTTAAGTGCCATTAGAGCATAATAAGCCAGCGCACCGGCGGCGGCTGCCAGCGGAATGGCGGCATTAGTAAATTGCAGCACTGCCAGCAATAAGGCCGTAGCAATGGTGATCCCAAGCACAATAAACCACAGGGGCGAAGTAAAGCGCGGCGCAATAAGTACCAGAAAGAGCGCCGGCAGGGCAAAGGGCATAACCTCGCCAAGCAGCGGCCACTGTTGAGTCAGGCTGGCACCGGCTACCGCACCTAATGTAGTGCCCAGCACCCAGCTTGCCCAGGCCAGTAAGGCTGCGCCGCAATACCAGCCCAGGCGGGTAGCCATGGGTAGCTGGGGTAAACGGTTATGCGCCAGGGCAAACACCTGATCGGTAAGCCCGTGCATCAACGCTAACCAGCGTCGCCCGGGCGGTAGCAGTGGTGTTAAATTAGGGGCATAGACCACGTGACGGGCATTAATCAGCAGCGTCATTACCACTACCAGCCACGTTGATGCGCCACTGGCCAGCATCGCTACCATCAAAAACTGCGAAGCGCCGGCGTAAATTAACGCCGAAATCGCAGTGGCTTCCCACACGCTGAAATTAGCCTGAGTTGCAATGAGACCAAAAGAGATTGCCACGGGAATATAGCCGCCCAGTAAGGGCATGGCATCGCGCATGCCTTGTAGCCAGGGCGACAATAACGAAGCGCTGGTGTGATTATTCATGTTGGTTGGCCTGATGATAAATAATGGTAATTAAAAACGTGGCGCCGTGCTCACCGGTGGCATACAGGTGGGGTTGGTCGGCAACAAAAGTAAAGGTTTCCCCGGCGCTTAGTTGCCTGAGGTTTTCTGTGTTACCCACTTCCAGTTTGCCGCTTATCAATGTAATGGACTCGGTGGTGCCTACAGTGTGGGGCTCTGCGTGGCGTGTGGTATGCGGGGCTACCGACATCCAGTAGGCATCTACCTTTGGATTATCCTGACCCTGATCAATGAGCCTGACCTCCATGCCGGTTTCACCAAAGGTGCTGTTAACCGGTGCCACCAGTGCGCTAAAGGGCATATTTAACCGCACTGCCAATCGCCAGATGGTGTCGAGAGTCGGATTACCGTTACCTTGTTCCAGCCGCGACAGGTTAGACTTGGCAATACCTGCATCGGCAGCCAACTGCGATAACGACAGCCCTCGTTCAAGACGAAGTTGCTGAAGATGCTGGCCAAGGGTGATCAGTGATGCTTTATCCATACTTTGCATTAGCAGTAAAGTTGTTCTATATATCGAACGTTCTATATAAGGAACGGGTGTTTGTCAAGAGATCCCCGACCAAATGCTTCATTCTGCACGGTGGAGTGAAAGTAATGCAACGGGAGTGTATTAACCCACACGGGCATTAAGGTTGCTATTCGCTGCGCTGCGTAGGATGATTGCCGGCATGCTAATTTATCTGTTAAATCATTTATGCTAAAAATTTGGGTTGATGCCGATGCCTGCCCGGTGGTCATTAAAGACATTATTTTTCGGGCGGCTAATCGCACCAAAACCGAAGTCACGCTGATTGCCAATCAGTATATTCGTACGCCGCCATCAAAGTTTATCAACAGTATTCAGGTACCCAAGGGCTTTGATGTGGCCGATAATGAAATTGTCCAGCGCTGTAATGAAAACGATCTTGTGATCACCAGTGATATACCGCTGGCCGATGAAGTTATCGCCAAAGGCGCTCAGGCGCTCAGCCCCCGAGGGGAACTGTTTACCCGCGAAAATATAAAATCACGGCTTAATATCCGCGACTTTATGGATACCCTGCGCAGCAGCGGTGTGCAAACCGGTGGGCCGCCGGCGTTGGGATCCAGTGAAAAACAGGCGTTTGGCAATGAACTGGATAAGTGGCTGGTATTCAGGCAGCGCCAGAGTTAATCCGCAAAACCAAGAAGGAATTCCCCGTGTCTATGCCGGTTAAAAAATGGTTACGCCAGTATGCAGTGGCGTTGCCTGTGCTCACAGGCATTTTTACCCTGTCGCAATACGTTAAGGGTTATACCCTGAAAGACTCACTGAGCTTTGCGCTGTTCTGGGCCCTGATTAGCCTGGGTATCTTTGCGGTTACGCGAGCGTGGAATTTTCATCGTAATCAGTACTGCGCACTGTGTAATGATTTACCGGAAAAGAACAATGATACTCAATCCCGATAAACTGTCTCTGGTAACCCCGGGTATGGCCTGGCAAGCCTCTTATCATCTTTATATAGATGAGTTGGGGGAGGAAGAGCGCTATCCTTTTCCGATGGATTTTGACCATCGTGACTTTGCAGCCATGTTGCAAAAAATTGCTGATTTCGCTGCCGGTGTGAACCTGCCGGATGGCTATGTGGCAAGCACCACGCGGTGGTTGGTTAGCGGGGATGAACTGCTGGCAGTGGCCAATATTCGACATACCCTTAACGATAATTTACGTTATGCCGGCGGGCATATTGGCCTTGGCGTTCGCCCGTCTGCCCGTGGCCAGTCGCTGGGTAATTATCTGATGCAGCAATCGATCAACTTTGCCCGTAAGTTGGGGATTGGTGATGTGCATATTCATTGTTATAAAAATAACCTTGCCTCGCGCGGGATGATAGAGCACTGCGACGGCGAACTGGAAAGTGAAGTCGCAATGGAGGATGGCACAGTGGTATGGCGCTACGTGGTTAAAAAAAAGCCTGCGGCATAAAAAAGGCCGCTGAGTGAAGCGGCCAAAATTGGGAAGAGGAAAATTTTAACGGGATGGGTTGGTGTCATCCGGGCGTTCGCCCCGGTCGCCCCGGTCGCCACGCTCGCCCTTGTGGTGCCCTTTACGGAAATGTTTATCACCACCGCGGTCTTTGCGGTGCTTCATCATGGCCTGCAGCATGGTCGTTTTCTGTTCTTCGGTAAAGACCTCCCAGAACTCGGCGCGCAGCGCCTGCTGACGCTCTTTGAGGCTTTTCAGCTCTGCTTGCTGGGCCTCGGTAAGGTCAAGCTTATCGGCCAGCCTCTCCATCATTGGTGGCAAAAGTGGCATTTCACGTTCTGCCTGCGGCTGGTTACTGTTAGCGGCAATAGCCATGCCGCTGATGCCGGTGCCAACAATCATCGCGGCGCAGGTAATAATGCTGAGTTTTTTCATTAAACGTTTCATCAGGTTCTCCTGGTTATTTGGCTTCCCCGTATGAGGACGGTTTTAATAGTATCGGGTTAAAAGTCAGGTAACGTTAAGATATGCAAATGTGCTGTGAACATGTGAAAAGTCAGGCATTATTAGCCTTAAGCAATAGAGGTAGACAGTAGAAAAATGACCCTGTTATTAATTGAAGATGACGCCGGCCTGGCAGAGTTGCTGACCGAGTTTCTGGGTATGTCCGGCTACGAAGTGCTGCATTGCGCAGACGGTGAGTCTGGCCTTAACGCCGCATTGCATTACGATAATATCGAGTTAATTTTACTGGACGTTATGCTGCCCAAGCTGAATGGTCTGGATGTGCTGAAAGTACTGCGTCAGAGCAGTGAAATACCGGTTCTGATGCTCACCGCCCGCGGCGACGATTTGGACAAAGTGCTGGGTCTTGAGCTTGGCGCCGACGATTACCTCGCCAAGCCGTTTAACGATCGTGAGTTACTGGCACGGATCCGGGCCATAATGCGCCGCACCAAAGATCGCAATGACTCGCCTGAAACAAGTGGTGCAGGCACACGGACAAAACGCATTGAGCTAGGCGATTTGCAACTGGATTTACACCGGATGGAAGCGCGTTGTAATAATCAGTTGCTGGAGCTCACCGGCAGCGAGTTTGCGCTGCTTAAGCAGCTTTCCAATGCACCCGGGGAACTCATCGGTAAAGAGGATTTGTCGGAGCAGTGCTTAGGCCGGCGACTGCAGGCGTTTGACCGAAGTATCGACACGCATATCAGCAACTTACGTAAAAAGCTCAGCGCGGCTGACTCGGCATGTGAAATCAAAAGTCAGCGCGGCAGGGGTTACGGGATCTTCAGCGGATGATAAGCCCCATTCGTAGTTTTAATGTCAAAGTGCTCGGCTGGTTCTGGCTGACTCTTTTAGTGTCGGTACTGTCGATTGCCATACCGGCCGTGCTGATCCAGCAGTTTTCTGACGACAATCACCTGCACGGCAAAGACCGTGATCTGCTCAATGCAATGGTTAACCGTGTGGATACCCTGATCGCTGATAATGACGGGGATTTTCGACGACTGGGTCGCAAGCTGAATAAATCTGATCGGCGTATGCCCTTTGAATGGTTTGTGATCAATAACGAACTCGATATTGTCCTGAGCAGTGCGCCGCTGCGAAAGTCATTACGAGAGCGTTTTGAAAACCCGCGTTTCTGGTACTTTCTGCAAAGTGATCACCTGCGTGATATTAACCTGGAATGGACCCGCTTGCTTGGCCCCGGTATGCTGCCATCGAGGCCCGACCTCAAGCTCATCCTGTGGCGACCGGAGCGGCCCAAACCAATGGAGATTTTTCGCGCCATGCCATGGTGGAGTATTGTCGGCATATTTCTGCTCGTTACCAGTGTGATGAGCTTATTGCTGGTGCGTTCGATTGCGCAGCCGCTTAACCGCCTCGGCAGTGCGTTTAACGCAGTAGGGCGGGGCCAGCTTTCGCATAAAGTGGAGGTGGATAACCCGGCCAGTGAGGATAAACGCTTCGCATCTAATACGCAGTTTGCCCGCCTGTTTGAACAGTTTAATGATATGACAGCGCGGATTGCCGCGCTTATCCAGAATCAGAAACGCCAGAGTGCCGATATTTCCCATGAGCTGCGCACGCCTTTAACCCGGCTGCAAATGACCCTGGCACTGGTTCGCAAAAAATCTGATGACGCCACCATTTTGCCTCTGCTGGAGCGGGCTGAGAGAGAGAGCGAGCTGCTGAATTTGCATATCCAGCGTCTGAGTGACCTGACCACCATGGAAGCCCATGCAATTCAACAGGGTCGTCAGCTAATCACTACAGAAGCACTACTGGATGAGTTGTGTGAAGATGCTGCTTTTGAAGCCAAAGGGATGAATATCGCGTGGCAACATTCGTTATGCAGTGCCACCTTAAACATTTATGAGGAGCCTTTTGTTACGGCTATCGAAAATGTGGTGCGCAATGCTTTTAAATATGCCAGTTCATCGGTGTCACTGCGTTGTGAATGCGAGCATGAGTGGTTTAAGGTCATCATTTGCGATGATGGTCCTGGTGTGGCCCCGCAAGAGCTTGAGCGACTGACCAAAGCGTTTTACCGTACTGACAGCGCGCGCAATTCTGATACCGGCGGATTAGGCCTGGGGCTTGCCATAACAGCCGAAGCAATGCGCCTTAACGAAGGTGAAATAAGTTTTGCTCTGGAGCCGGCTGGTGGTTTATGTGTCACGCTTACGTTTCGCGTTGCCGCTCAGGCAACACGAAACTAGCCAGGTGCTACTTGCCGTCGATATAGAATTTATCGTGGAAAGTGTAAGCCAGACCCGGAAAGTAAATGATCAGAATGGTCATGGTCATGCCGTTTAACATGCCTTCCGGAAACAGCAGCAACGGAATAAGAATAAGGTAGTTATCTTTCACCACCGACCAGCTATAAACCCCGTCCAGCACATAGTAGCCGCTCATTAAGGCAATTTTGAGTGCGATGGCCAGTGCGCCGGGAATGAAGGCGCACAGAAACACGTAAATAAACAGGTTTCTGGGTAGCTTGTGAAACGCCAGCATAAACAACATGTAGCTAAAGGCGACGGGGGCCGCAATGCCAAGCATGCCGTTAATTCCGAACATCGCCCAGCTTTCCTTACCAATGGCAGTAGCACCAAGCAGGGCGATGGTGGCCGCTATCATGGCGTAACGAAAGCCGAGAATTAGCGCGAGTGCTACTAACCACATGAAATGCACACTGGGGCTCGGGTCGCCGGGCACACTGGCGCGAAAAATCCATAAAAAGAACACGGCGGCTGCGCAGCCAAACAGCATATGCTGCTTTTGTTTAGAGGCAACAAACTCGGGCCAGTGAATGTTGCGGACAATAAAGCCCAGCAACACCACAAATAAACACAGCCCGACCAGTTGTAATGTGGTCATGGTTTATCCTTTGTAGGTGGCCCAGATGGGGGCATGATCAGAAGGCTTTTCGATACCGCGAAGTTCGTAGTCGATACCGGTTTCCTGCAATGTATTATGCATACTCTGAGTGGCCAGGATCAGATCGATTCTGAGGCCGCGATTATCGTTAAAGCCTTTGGAGCGGTAATCAAACCAGCTGAACTTATCGGTGCAGTCTGGATGCTGACTGCGGAAACTGTCGTGTAAGCCCCAATCGAGTAAGGTATTGAGCCATTCCCGTTCCTCTGGCAAAAAGCTGCACTTACCGGTGCGTAACCAGCGTTTGCGGTTATCTTCGCCAATGCCAATATCACTGTCGGTATGGGAAATATTCATATCGCCCATGATCACCAGGTTATCCTCAGGGGTATGTTCGCTGGTGATATAGTGCATCAGGTCGGCATAGAATTTTTCTTTGGCCGGGAATTTGGTTTCGTGACTGCGGTTTTCACCCTGTGGGAAATAGCCGTTGAGCAGGGTAACCGGCTCGCCCTGGTCGTTTTCAACCGTGACCATGATCATGCGCCGCTGAGCATCTTCAGCGTCGGTGGGAAAGCCGTATTGCACCTTGGTTGGTGTGCGCTTTGTCATAAAAGCCACGCCGTAGTGGCCTTTCTGACCATGAAAATACACGTTGTAACCCAGTGCTTCTACATCGGCGACCGGAAACTGGGGATTATCGACTTTGATTTCCTGTAACCCCACCACATCCGGCTGGTGCTTTTCGATAAGGGCGGTTAACTGATGAATGCGGGCACGGATGCCATTAATATTAAAAGAAATAACTTTCATTGAATCCACGGGTAGATAAATCTTCGATGCCGGGCATAGTACCAGAAAGCCAGGCAGAGCTTAACCGCCGGTTACGCCCGGGCTTACAAATTGTCAGAAACAGGTATAATCGGCAAAAATAATTAACTGAGTCACATTATGACGGCAAAAACAGAGCAGGAAAGTCAGCTTCCGGCCCGTGAGCGGGGAGAGTTATTGGTTGAACGGGTACTTGAAACCCAAACTATCTGGGGGCTAATGGGCGCCGATGGCTGGGTAATGGTCGACAGTGATACCCAGACCTGTCTGCCGGTTTGGCCCGATGAGGCCAGTGTGGCGTTCTGGCAGCGTAAGGATTTACCCGACAGTAAGCCTCAGGCGATAGCGCTGGATGAGTTTACCGGGACCTGGTTGCCGGGCCTGAAAAAAAATCAGATTGGTCTGGTGTTATTTCCCTCAGGCAATCTGCGCGAGGGCATTGTCACGTCGGCCGACGAATTACTGTTACAACTGACTGATGACGACGAATAGCAATAATCTTGCCGCGCAGCTGGCACAGGCGAAGGGATGGGATAATCTGTTACGGCAACTCATGCTGGCTGGCAAGGCGCTGTATCCGCTGAGCGCTGAGGCTCGCAATGAGCATAGCGAAGTGCAGGGGTGTCAGAGCCGGGTGTGGTTGCAACTCACCGTGGATGATAACCACCAGGTAGCCATGCTGGCCTGGTCAGACAGTAAGATAATCCGTGGCGTATTGGCGGTGATCCAGGAAAAAGTCAATCAGCTTTCGCCTGAGCAAATTGCCGCCTTCGACTTTGATGACTGGTTTGCGTCGATACAGCTCCAACGCTATCTGAGCCAGTCCCGGGCCAGTGGTATTGCTGAAGTGATCAGGCAAATACGGCACCAAGCTGCAGTGTATGACTAATCAAATTTGCGCTGCCTCACCGGGCAGGGTTAAAAACGTTTCATCAATACATTCCATGGCGGGGTTGTCCATGTCGCAGCGAAAAGGCAACAGAGACGACATCAGACTCACCTGAGCCGAATTATCCTGATAACTGTGCCAGCAGGCGTGGGTATACAACATGCCCTGCCAAAGGTATGGCAGTTCTTGCGACTGGTTTAGAAACTGGCCAATGTGACTGACAAAATCGTTACCGCTGTGCCGAGAGATACGTTTAAGTACTTGTATACCTTCGTTTTTGTCGTCGGGAACACCCTGTGCGCGGCCTTGGGCCACCGTAGCCGTGGCCTGTCCGAGTCCCTGGCATAGTGCCATCATATTCTGTGGTGCCAAACGCGACTGTGCGCTGGCAGCATGGTTGAAAATGAGCAAAAACATGCTCAGGCCAAGTGTAAGGTAATGCCTCATTCGACTGTCCTGTTGGTAACCCGTATAAGTGTATACGCGGTTAACCGCAAAACTGATTAGCGGTTTTTCGCTTCTATCCACTGACTCATAAACTGTGAGGCACGCAGGCTGTGGTGCCACATCAGGCTATGCAGAAATAAGCTTTGACGAATTGCCGGTAAATCGTTACGAGCAACCGTAATTTTGTCAAATAAGGTAGCTCGCGCCTGGTGCTGGGCGTGCTGATAGGCAGCGGTGAGGGTTTTAGCCTGTTGACTGGCTTGTTGCCACTGCGTCTCATCGAGGTACAGGTCGCAGGCAGCATCGATAAACGCCGCTGGCGGCGTTAAGCTGACCACTTTACCGGGCCATTCTTCAGCACTGGCAATGCCCTCGGCACCAACCTCTGTGGCGACACTGGGGGTGGCGTATTGCATGGCCGTTAACAGTTTACCTTTGATCCCGGCGCCAAAGCGAAGTGGTGCCAGGCAAACCCGGGCGCTGGCCATTGCTTTGCCAATGTCGTCTACCCAACCCTTTATAATAAACCCTTGTTTCACATTATGAAGCTGGGTGGCTTTTTTCGGTGGGTAAGCCCCGTAAATGTGCAGTTCCGCATCGGGTAACCGCGCTCTGATCGCAGGCCATAATTGTTTTAGCTGCAAGACTGCATCCCAGTTTGGCGCGTGTCGAAAATTACCCACGGTAATAAAGTGCTGGCGCGCCGGGTAATCGGGCAGTTCAGGCGGGGGTGTCAGTGGTTGCTGGAGCGGGAATAGCTGTAACTGTTTATCTGGTACCTGATAATAATCGGTGAGCAGACGGTATTCTGCCGATGAAATAATCAGACTGATATCGCTGCGCAAAATGGCGGCTATCTCGCGCTGTGAAAAGGCATTGTTTAACTCTGCGTCACCGGGTGATCCGCCTTGCTTAACCGCTTCATGGCGGGCATGACGCAGGCTGTGTAAATCTTCGGTGTTGAGAATATGCAGGGCATCGGGGCAATGCTTTTTAACCCGCGCTGAAAATTGCTCTTCGGTCATAAAGCGGTCGAAGATGACAATGGCGGGGTTAAGCTGTGCAACGAACGTGTCGAAAGAGGCGTCGTTCAGGCTGATCGAATGCAGTGTGCACTCGTGAAGCAGGTCGTTGTCCATGTGTAGGCTCTCAGCCGCCGCACTGGCGAAATGGATGCTGTAATCATGGGCGGCAAACAGTTTAATCAACGCAGCCATATTCTGCCCGGCCGCGGAGGATTTCGATTCCGGCCACACGGCGCCAATTATCAACACCTTCTCTGTCATATCAGGCTCAACGCTAAAAACCGCAAATATACCATGGCTTGTGCTTTGCACACGAGCAAAGTCGGGTAACATGAGCATATCTTTCACCGTGCGGAACACTTTTATGGCGCAATATCAGCATGTCATTGTGGGGAGTGGCTTAATTGGCAGCTTTGTGGGCGGCATTATTGGACAATCTGCCCGGGTAAGTTTTCTTGGGCGCTTTAACTGGCTGGGGCGTCTGGCTGAGGGCATAACCCTGACCGACTATGCCGGTAACAAAGCAGAATATAAAGCAAACGCAGGGCAGTGCCTGAAAGAGTTACCGGCGAAAATCGAGCGTAGCATTATCTGGCTGACAGTTAAAAATACGGCATTAGAAGAAATGCTGGCGCGTTTACAGCCGGTGATCGCGCCGGATTGTATCATAGTGTGTTGTCAGAACGGGCTTGGCGCAGCAGCGCTTACCCGAAAGTACTTACCAGGTATTCGCGTTTTACATGGCATTGTGGGCTGTAACGTGGTTTGGGATGAATCACTGAAGCAGTTGCAAAAGAGCACGGAAGGGGAGTTTTACCTGGAGCAGCCAGAGGATTTGGCGCCAGAGGTAGCCAGAGCACTGTGCGCGGTGCAGCATAAACTTCTGACGCTCTCCTGGCACCAGGATATTGAAGCCGTCGCCTGGGCTAAGTTGCAGCTCAATCTGGCAAACAGTATCAATGCTATTGTGAATCAGCCGGTCAGAACCATGCTGCTCGACAGAGCTTGCCGGCAGGTGATTGCAGCGCTGATGGATGAACTGTTGGCGGTGACTGCCGCCTGCAACATCAGGCTCCCCCGGCTTACCCGGGTACCAGCCCGCTATTTACCCGCCGTTTTGCGTTTACCTGACTGGCTGTTTAAGCGTCTGGCCAGCGCTATGTTGCATATAGAACCTACGGCGCGTTCTTCTATGTGGTGGGATTTGCAGGCCGGCCGGGTAACCGAAATAGATTATCTTAACGGCGCAGTGGCAGAGCAGGGGGCCTTAAGCGGAGTAGCCTGTCCGATAAATAAAAGCGTGACTGACCTGGTGAAATCCCTGGAAACCTCGGCGCTAGTCGCAGCGCGACGCCCTTTGGACGGGAATACTTTGAAATTTCAGCTACACTTGGAATAATGGCGTCCAATTAGTGGCAGTGCCAGCAGAGATGCGCTATATCAGTAGTGCAGAGAATGGAAATTGTTGTGAATAAGTAGAGAAAAGGATTGCTTTCGCAGCAGAGGCTTTAATATGAAAAATGTGTCTGAAATTGCTTCACAAGCTACCGAGATATTCGTGTTACCTGAAGCTGTGACCCGTCTGAAAGCGTGCATGGATGATAGCGCTGCCAGCATGGATGATATTGGCGAAATTATCGCCTTCGACCCGGCACTGACCGGCCAGCTGCTAAAAGTGGCTAACAGTGCGTTGTATAAATTCCCCAACCGTATCGACACTATCACCAAGGCATTGCAGGTGATAGGTACCCGTGCCGCCTATGATTTAGCGTTGGCCTACGGTATTTCTCACGCGTTTCGTAATGTCGAAGCCAAAATTATCGACCTGGATCGGTTTTGGGAGCAGAGCGTTAGCTGCGGTTTGCTGGCTAAATACATTGCCGAGCAAAAGAAACACAAAGAGTCAGAGCGGTTGTTTGTGTCCGGGTTGCTGCATAATATTGGTGAGCTGGCGATGGTTTCAATGTTTCCCAAAGAAGCGCAGCGCTGCACCGCATTTAATGCCCGGGTGAAACCGGCGGAGTTACAACAGGCTATCTGTGGCTTTACCTATTCGGCGCTGTCAGCTGAAATTATAAAAAACTGGGGAATTCCCGAGGCTATCAGCAATCCTTTGGTGCAAATTCATAATACTGATACACCGGCGACCGATCTGGATGTTCAGATCCTGCAGTTGTCCTATGTACTGGCACTGGACAATGTAAACACCGAGGTTTATCCAAGCTATAACAATCTGCTGCCCCATTTACATGAAACCCTGGGCCTGGCGCACGAAGATCTGGAAGACGCGCTGGACATTACTAATCTCCAGTGTCTCAGTGTGATGAGCTTATTTAACCCAAGTGCCTTCATGCTTTACTGAAACACGGATTGTCTTTTGCGCTGGTAGTCAATGCATTGTTCTGAATAAATGATTGCGCTTACATAAAATCGACCATTAATGCCGCTATTGTGCCTGATCCTGCTGTATTTAATCATTGTTCAATTGTTAAACAAATGATTTGCCAGTTGTCCGTTTTTCCTTACACCCAAGCATAAAACGGCAGGCGGTGTGTGCGTTTACTGCTTTAAAAACCACGCTCCAATTCGTTTTCACTCCGGTAGGTAGTTGAGTATAATTAATACAAATCAATGTAATTAAAGAAGATTTTATGATAAGGGCTTAAGCGGGTCTCAGCGAACCAGCCGTGCTGGTGACACAAACGAAAAATCACAATCGTGATGCACTTTATAGTAAAAAAATTGTTAATTTGAATTTACTTCTCTAACTTAATGTAATAATCTCTGTAAGCGCTTACATAATTTTGTGATTGTACATGTAAGCGCTTACACTTTTGCGGCGAATGAGAGCCGACAGGTGACGCAACATAAATTCCGTTTAGATCGGGGCTGAAGAATGAAAAACACAACAATGCAACTATCTCGGTTGCTTGCTGCTATGACCGCGGCAACGCTGATGGGTTGTGGCGGCGAAAGCGCCAAAACAGAATCAGATTTTACCACCGTTGAT
>Ga0213831_1000279_pt1 | contig 47403 bp, 30 predicted proteins | sample SWATP12_FD_163421 | JGI IMG/M metagenome (GOLD analysis project Ga0213831, IMG submission 163421) | Coastal seawater microbial communities from Marineland, Florida, United States - SWA TP1 #2 | ecosystem: Environmental > Aquatic > Marine > Coastal | place: USA: Florida | collected 2016-08-06 | reverse complement strand
CATCCAGCTGGGCTGACACCGGGCATGAGCCGATTTGCTCAAGAATTTCCGAGCGGTAATTGGTGATCAACCGCGCAGAAAAGACTTCGTTTTCCCAGCCAACGGTGAGGTTGAAGGTTTGATCGGCCTGGTCTGGCAGCGGCATACTGCCCTGACGCACGGTGTCGTCGAGTCTGGCGTCACTGTTGAGGAAAGTGGCATTGGACTGAATAAACAAGCCATTTTCAAAGTACTGGTTATAGCTCAGCTCAACGCCGTAAACCTTGGCTTTATCACCGTTTAAGGTGATATTGATTTCATCCATAAACAGGTCCTGAGGAATAACAAATTCCGTGACCTGATTAACCGGTAGCCGCACAGGCAGATCGGCGATCGACATGCCAATACCGTTGACTTCAATGATGAAGTTTTCAATATCCTTGTAGAACAGGCCGATTTCCATGAACAAATCGTCGCTGGCATACCAGCTTAACGACGCATCATAGTTTATTGATGTCATGGCCGTCAGGTTGGGGTTACCCACATCCAGGGTATTGTCGGAAGCGAGAATGTAGTCCTGTAGCTGACGAATGCTCGCGCCGCCCTGAGAATCGTCGCAGTTATCGGTACCGGGCGGACACAACTCAATGTCGCTGTCGAAGGTCGCATATGCACGGGCCTGGCTAAATGACGGGCGGGTAAAGCTGCTCCAGATAGCACCGCGCACCAGAATGTTCTCAGTGGGTTCATAACGCAGGTGCACGCTGGGGAAAAACTCAGAATATTTTATCGAGGCTTCCGGCAGCGGAATAGCAATATCCAGCTCACCGTTGCCTGCGCCGTTAAATTCAAAATCATCATTTTCCAGCGACATAAACCCGGTGGACGCGAACTCGGTCTCTACCCAGCGCACGCCGGTAATAATGGTGGCGTCCATGCCTAGTGGGAACTCTGTCATGGCGTACAACGCTTTGGTGTCTTCATCGATAGTGTAATCACCCTTGGTGCTTTCAATCGATTCTTCACCATTAGTGGCTGACTCAACCGTCTGACGCGTTACGTCAACCATTGCATCGACGATGGCGGCACTTTCGAAGGGGTACTGGAAATCGCTGCCCGCCGGTACCGCGCTCGGGTAGTCGGCAAGGCTGGAATTAACGACATCAATACACGCCTGGTCGTCGTTACAATCCTCTGGCGACGGGTCGAAACTCCAACGGTTCTTGTCCCGGGCGTAAAAACGAGTGGTAAACAACCCACCCACTTTCACGTAGTTTATGTACTCGTTGTACACATCCTTACGCAGATTCACCTGCCAGCTTTCCAGGTCATCGGTGCGTAAACCGCCTTCCAGAAACAGGTTATCGAAGTTCCAGTTATTCAGGTCGCTGGCATCGCCGCGCGCAGCATTGCCAAACATACCCTCGGAATAGGGCAAGCCAGCAAACGCAGCGGCCTCTTCAGGGCTCATTACCCGGGCATTGATATTGCGGCGGCCGCCCTGACCGTAAACGATCAGGTCGCGTTCGCGAAACTGCACGCGGCGGTCGCCACGGGAATCTTCTTCAGACTTCGATTTAGCGTACTCATAATCGAGGATCCAGCTGTCGTTGATGGTGTTACGACCGCCCAGACTGAAAGTGGTGGTTTCGCTGGTGCTTTCCTGAATAAAATGCTGATGGAACACATCAATGTCAGATAGCACAAACTCTTTGGTATCGCCGTTTACGAACAGTATTTCTTCGTTACCAAAAGAGCCGGCGTCCTGGAAATCGTAGAATTCACGTAACGCAAAATCACCATCTTCATATTTGGTGTACGTCCCCTTAACGTAGTAGTACGCCGTTTCGGATGGCTGATATTCAATGTTCATCGCCCCGGCAGTGCGGGTACGATCAGCGATTTCGCGACGATACTCCAACTGGGCCGGACCAAGAATTTCAGGCCCGAGGTTACCAGCATCGATGTCTTCATCACTCACGCCGAAGTCTGCCTGATAAAACTTCATTTCATTGGAGCTGTGATGACGGGTTTCATCGATAAGTGTTTCACGGTCTTCATAAGACAGGGCATAACCAATACCGATCTTATTATCAAATAACAGCTCAGTACCATTTAAGCTGAATCTTGGCGAATGGGACTCGCGTAATTCGTTGTAAGCGTCCTGCACTTTCAGATTGAGGGTTTCTTTACCCCGGTCAAAGGCGGAAATGGCCTTTACGTTCACCGTACCGCCAATAGAGTTAAGGTTTTGATCCGGCGTAAGTGATTTAAGGACTTCAATGGTGCCAAGCAGATCAGCCGGCAAGGCATCCAGGCTCACCGCCCGGTCTTCTCCGGCACCGGCCATCTCTGAGCCATTCATATTAACCGTTACAAAGCTCGGGCCCAGACCACGAACGGCGACAAATTTACCTTCGCCTTCACTGCGCTGCAATGTTACACCGGGTAAACGACGCAGTGATTCCGCCACGTTCTGATCAACAAAGTTGCCCAGTTCGTCAGTGGATATGACGGAACTGAAGCCATCTTTCATACGTTCCAGATCCCGCGCTTTCAGGTCAGCGGTTTTCACCCCTTTGACCTGAATAATTTCAAGATCCTGTTGTTCGGTACTGCCTGCTTGTTCAGTTTCGGTGGAAGCTGGTTGGGCGTCAGCGGCTTTATCTTGTTGTTCTGCTTGCTGAGCATAAACGGGCAAACTTAACGCCAGACAGGCCATTACCGCGTTTAGTCGAAATGTTCTCATGTTCTTTCTCCAGACACGATGGGTAGGTCGTGTAAACGAGTGCGATATAATTTTCGTCAATGACACGTAAAACAGGCATAACACACCAAACCAGTGCCACCGGTGGCAATATAGCACCATTAAAAACATTCGATCAACATATTATTAACATTTAATTAATCTTTTTTGAGAGGGTAAGAATTGTCAGGACGTTGCTAAAAGGCACTGATTATCAATGCCTCTGTGATGATTAAGGGAAGACCAGCTACTAATTGTGGGCTGTAAATTCCTGTTGGTACGCAGCCCAGCCACCGGGTGCCAGAACCGAGAGTTCCGAATCAATGAGTCCGGTGCCGAAAGTAGGCTTACCGTTGCGGATTTCGCTGAGCAAACGAGTATCCACAGAATCGCTGAACCGACCGCGTGCGTTTTTATTAGCGCCCACATCGCCATCAATGATCAGGCGCTGGTAAGCAGCGCCGGCAGTGAGCGTTTCGGAGGGAGCAATATCAAACGGGCTGTCGGCAAGGGTTGTCTGAAATACTTCAGCAATCTCAGAACGACTTAATTTGTTATGATTTTTTATCGTCAGACCCAGTTTATTATCATTGCTTATTGTGTCGTAACCAGCCATGACATTGCCGCTTATAAAAGCGCGGGAGGCTGGCAAGCCTGGCTTGGACCAGAGTTCAAAAAAACGGATGTCGTCGCTGGCAGGGCCGGGCTTATAATAATTGTTTACCAGATTAAAGCGGGTGCCTTCCGCACCGTAGCCGCTGTTGTCTCCCCAATTGAAAAATACATTATTACGGATATCCGTTAGCGCTTCCTGCTGCGGATATTCAGGCTTAAGCCGGTAGCCATTTATACGCGGATTGCGACTATCGTGATGAGCAACAACATTGCGCAAAAAGCTGGCTTTAGCGCCACCCCAGATCCCCCCATAACCATGACTGCCTTTATGATGTCCGGCATTTCTTAAACTCTCGGCGATGATTGAATACTGCAAAGTAAACTGCTGGTTATTATAAAACGAGGCGACTTCATCATTGGCCCAACTAAGCGAACAATGATCAATGATAATGTGATGTTGGTTGCGCGCCGTAAGGGCATCTCCCTCCCCTTGCAAATGACCGGGCCGGAAACGCAGGTAACGCAGGATCACCTGGTTGGCTTTTATTGAAGTCTGGGCGCCTGTAAGCACAATACCACCCGGTGATGACTGACCAAGTACGGATACGTAATCGTTGTGAATTTCCAGTTCTTGTTTCAGGTGGATAACACCGGACACCGCGAACTCAATAATTCGTGGTCCTTTTTGCTTCAAAGCATAGCGTAAAGTGCCAGGTTGCGGTGAGTCAGGGTTATCCGTCAAAGAGGTTACGAGATAACGCTCTCCCCCTTTACCCCCCTGAGTAAACTGGCCAAACCCGAGTGCCCCGTCAAAGGCAATCTCAGGCTTAGCCTGGCTTGCGTGACTACTCCCGAGCAGAACAATAATAGTGAGTATGCCGATAATGAATTTCACCCTGCTTTCTCCTGCCGGTATATAGCGCAATTTTTCATATGCATAGGGTTACCTACGCATTCCGATTCAGGTGGCAGACGTTATGCCACCGGTAGCATTTTAAAAAATACACCATGCCAGAAAAATTAACAAGTAGTTAACTATTCCGCTATAACCCTGCCACGCTACATTTCTGTTATTTATCCAAAGCTGTAAATAAATAGTTTTGTTGATAGTCGGACTCACGCCCCACGTCCTTGCAGCTGACTCACTGTTAATCATGTTCGGTATGCTGTTACTATTGTGGTTTGCTAATCAGCACCTTGTCGATACACTCACTGCAGTGTAATAGCCCGCCACCTTATCCGGAGGTTATATCCGGTGCAATCACAGGAACAGGAATGATTCGGGAAGTCAGCAAAGAAGATACGACCGGGATTGCGTCAATTTACAATTACTATGTTGCGCACACGCCGGTAACATTTGAAGAAGAACCGGTTTCGCCTGCCCAGTTCGCGCAGCGGATCCAGGCAGTACTGGATAACGGACTCCCCTGGCTGGTATCCACAGAAAACCAGGCGATTACCGGGTACGCATACGCAACACCCTTTAAGCCTCGTTCGGCTTATCGTTTTTCAGTGGAGTCGACTATTTATATTGCTCCGCATAGTCAGGGCAAAGGTCTTGGTACGGCATTATACGAAGCGCTCCTGCAAAAGCTTCATCAAGCAGGGATTCGTAATGTGATTGGCTGCATCACCCTGCCAAATCCCGCGAGCGTAGCGCTGCATGAAAAAATCAATATGCAAAAAGTGGGGCATTTCCCGGCGGTCGGATTTAAGTTCGGGCAATGGCTGGATGTCGGATTCTGGCAGGTACAGCTCTCACCGGAATCCGACTAACACTCCGGGTTATGACGGCGTTACTCGATACTTATGAGGCGGGCATCAACAATCATCACCGCATTAGGGCCAATAGAACTGCTGTTACCCCGCTTGCCCCAGGCGAGTTCGGGAGGGATAACAAATTCATAGCGCGCGCCTACGTTCATCAATTGGAAACCTTCCTGCAATCCCTCTATTGCTTCACTGATGGCATATTCCTCAGGCAACCCTTTTTTATAGGTATCATCAATCACGCTGCCGTCACCCAGCTTGATGCGCTGATGGACTTTTACCGTGTGCTGAAAACCGGGTTTCACCCCGTCTGCCTCTTCGATGACCCGATACAGCAAACCCGACCCTGTTTGGGTAGTGTCGGCACGTTGCTGATACTTTGCAAGCACCTCTTCGGTCAGGTTTTTATTACTGCCTCGCGAGCCTTTTGATTGTTTTCGTTTTGCCATACTTCGTAATATAAACTAAAAATAATGGGGTCAGAGTCAGATATTCTCACACCACGACCTACCCTGACCACCCGGATTATTCTGCAATTAAACGCACGCCATAAATACCGCCAGCAACAGAGTCCTTACCAGCCTGGAACTTTAACTTCAGTTTATCAGCCTGCTGCATAGATGGACTCAGCGGATAATCAACAGTATAAAAGTCGCTGGCAGGCGAGCCAACCGGCAACGCCACTTCCGCCAGAACTTCACCATTAATGTTAATAGTGAACTGACGATTAACGTCGCCTTTGAAATAGGTGATCCGCAGTGATTTCGCACGCCGATCCGGATTGCTTAACTGATACTGGAAATAGCCACTGGCATCCCGCCAGTGCATTCCATTGTTCACACCTGCCCGGGTATTCTCGCCAACAAAATCATGCTCCACTTCCGGTTGTTGTTCGCCCGGAGTCACTTTGTCGACGGTAATGGCCTGTAGTGCTGAAGCGGCAGTGGCTTTGGCTTTGGCGTCAGCAACGAATTCGCTAAACCCGGCTTCATTCAACTGCGGCCAGTAAACCTGATAGCGGGCGTCATGTAACCGGAAGAAAGGGATCAGCGTGGTAGGTGCCGAGGCCTCTACCGGATCCGCTATAGCGACGTTACTGATAGCCGTAAAGGCTAATTCCGGCTGTTGGGTGCGCTCGAGGTTAGCTAAAAACGTTTGTGGCTCACCAAGCATAATCGGCAGTGCTTCAGGCGGACAAACCGGCCCTGCAGCAATGTGACCCATGCGGCTGTCGTCGGCGACGAAATTAAGTTGTTCGTTGGCAAACGCGGTTACCGGGGTTGCCATTACTACCGGACCATACATCACCGAGTAATAATCCTGTCCGTCAGGCAGCTGTTCAACGTGTAATGCCGGGTTAAGTGACAACGTGACTGTATCACCTGCCTGCCACTCACGCCGAAGTTGCAGATAACCATCCGCTACCGGCGTTTCAACTACCTCACCGTTAACCGCTAACTGCAGCGACTCATCAGCCCATTGTGGCTGCCTGATATTCAACGTAAAGGTGGCTGAATCATTGCTGGGATTCACTTCAAGTGTCACCTTGTCATCATCAGGAAAACGGGTGTTTTGCTGGATCAGGACGCCCTTATCCTGCCAGTTTAGTGTCGCTGGCATAAATAAATTCACCCACAGGGAATCACCTGAGTGAGTAAATACTAACTCTCCGTACTTGCTATGATTTTCAATGCCTGACCCCACGCAACACCACATTGAGTCCTGCACCGATGAGTACATACGGTAGTGGCCGGGGCGCATGGACGTAAAGTACACCAGTCCGCCGTGTTCCGGGTGCTGACTGGATAGAATATGGTTATACGTGGCACGCTCGTAAAAATCCAGATAACGCTGTTCACCAGTACGCAAGAACAACATCTTACTGAGCTTCATCATGTTGTAAGTATTGCAGGTTTCCGGCCCTTCAATATCTTCCACCATTGGCGTGAAATCTTGCTCGTCATGGAAGTGTTCCCGTACGCTATTGCCGCCGATACTGACACTGCGATGCTGGCTGACCGTTTTCCAGAAGAAACTGGCTGCATCTTCCCACACTTTATCATCGTCCAGTTCGGCTACCCGCAATGCGCCTATAATTTTTGGAATTTGCGTATTAGCATGCAGGCCGGTTAATTTATCCTGGTACTGAGTTAACGGCTGGATGATTTTTTGATGTGTGAACTGACGTGCCAGTACTAAATAGCGTTCATCACCGCTTATCGCCGCCATATCGGCAAACACTTCGTTGAGACCACCGTGTTCGGAATACAGCATTTGCTGGATCTGCTCATCGCTTAATTCCGCTGTGATATCGAGCATCCATTCACCAAGGTCCAGTAACATTGTTCTCGCCTGCTCGCGGTGGGCAATTTCATAAGCATCGCGCAATCCATGAAATATTTTATCGATGTTATACAAGGGTACCCAACGATCGTTCAGGCTGAATAAATCGGCTTTAATCTTACCGGCTTTAATTTCTGCCCACATGGCTTTGCTGTTGGGAATACCGCCAAGATAACCCTCCCCCGCTTCCTGAGCCAGTTTGAGTTGGTCGAGCATATACTCCAGGCGATCCAGCAGTGCCTGATCGCCAGTAGCGGCATAGCCAAGGCTTAAAGCAGACAGGTAGTGGCCGCCAATATGGCCGTCCAGTCCGGTGTTTTCCCAGTTACCGTAGGAGTCTGTTTTCGGTTTCAGCCCCGCTTCACGTAAATAGGGGGCGAGTAACCGGTCGGGCTCCATGGCCAGCAGATAATTCACATTCGTATGCATGGCGTGGGCAAACGGGCCATCGGTAATACGCACCTGTTGCAAGTCAAAGAGACTGGCATTCGCTGCAGACACAGTTGAATGTGCTGACGTCTTGCCTGCAGTTGGAGTCGATTCGGATGATTGCTGATCAGCCGGCTGACTGCAGCCATTGAGGGTGACCAGAGCGGCACTGACGCAAAGCGCCAGACCCCAGTGTTTAACTGTTCTTATCTTCATAGCGCTTCGCCATTTTTATATTGTTTTAACCCTTTGTGCCGGACTAAAGAAGCTGCGGTCGCCGGAGGCTGATTTAGCACCAGCCACACCCGGCGTCGCTTCTGTAAGCGTTTGGGTAATCGTTGCATATCTTACGGCGTTACTTTACACCGGAAGCCATGTCGGCATTTTGTTGAGCGGTAGCATCCAGTTGGACATCGCCACTGACAATCGCTGCTTTGCGGTTAGCCTGCACCACCGCTGACAATGACTTATATTCTTCATCTGTAATCTTGTAGCGATTCATCAACCAGCCCACCAGATAGTGGAAGGCGCCCGGAATTATCGTCAGCATAAGCACAATGCCCATCAGGGTAAATTCGCTTTGTTGAGCAGATGCTTCATATTCAAAGTATGCCAGTAGCCAGCCTACCAGCGCCCCGGCAACGCCCATACCGGCTTTCTGGCAAAATGAAATGCCGCCAAAAGCCAGACCAGCCACTCGTTTACCGGTTTTGCTTTCACCGTAATCAACCACTTCGGCAATTGCAGACCAAAAGATGGGCGCATGCAGGTCAACCACAAAACTAATCAGGAAAAACAGAATAAATGCCAGGGCGATGTCATTAGGCCCCACCGCAAAGTACATCAGCAAACTCAGCACCCCAACAGCCATTTGACTGAAACGGAAAAGTTTTACTTTACAATAGCGCTTGGTGATCCAGGTGGAAGCCACCATAGCCAGGATGGCCGCGCCCACACCGGTAGATAAAAACATCGACTGCAAGCCAGCGTCTCCACCCAGATAATACTTGGCGTAATAAAGTGCTACTGAACCACGCACCACATAGCCGGTAGTCCCTAATACGCAAACGCCACAGAGAATTAGCCACTGGTCATTTTTGAGTAGCAACGACAGTTGCTCCCTGAAAGGCTTTTCCTCAACTTCATGTTCCAGTCGTTCAGTGGTGGTGAAGAAACAAAACAGAAACATCACCACAGCCAGTCCTGCCATCAGGCCCATTGCGGTCTGGTATCCGGCAGCAAGATTGCCTTCCCAGTAATCAGCGCCCGCCATCCAGGGCACGATGATCGTGACCAGAAACGCGGCGACCTTAGCAAAAAATAACCGGTAGCCATTGGCAGAAAGCTTTTCTTTCGGATCAGAGGTCATCACCCCAATCAGCGAGATATAAGGAATTGTGACCGCAGTAAACATCAGCGTCACGAAGATATACGTCGAATACGCCCACACAAGCTTGGCGTTATAGTCAACATCGGGAGTACTGAATGTCAGGAAAACGGATATACCGAAGGGCACCGATAAAAACAGAAAATACGGGCGGTAACGTCCCCAGCGACTGGTGTATCGATCTGTCACCATACCCATCAGCGGATCACTTACCGCATCGAGAATACGCACCAGTAAAAACATCAGGGCCATATCTGAGGGTTTTAAGCCAAATACGTCAGTGTAGAAAAATGTGATGATTAACATCATCGAAGAAATAACGACGTTGACCGCCATATCACCGGCACCGAAGCCTATCTTCTCTAACCGGGTTAATTTTTGTGAAACCATACCACCACGCTTCCGACTTGCAGCCCTAATACTTCAGGCTGTTTGAAATAGATAAAGGGCTGCTAATTTAGCCCTCGATTTGCGGCATTTGCAAACCAAATGTTAATAGCAAATATACTATCATCATACAATTTAAACAAGACGTATTGTGACATTCAGGAAAGGGAATTTGTAAGCATGGGAATTTGTTAACATTCTCTCTGCACAGCCTGTTAACAAAAAAGCCCGATAGGATATCGGGCTTGTCGTTTTGTCCAGGCAGACTACATTCTGTAGCGCATACCTATAGCGAAAGTTCGACTGATCAGATTACTGTCGAGGTTATTGGTTTCAGGATACTGATAATACGTCTGATAGATTTCGTCCGTCAGGTTAGTAGCATCAAACGTTACCATCAGATTTTCACTAACATCGTAGCTCATCTGGAAGTTCAGGCTTTGCTCCGGGCGACGATAAACGGCGCGTGGATTAGCAAAAGTAGCTGAGCCGTAGTGGTTGATGAAGTCTTCGCGCCAGACATAGGATAAGCGCATATCAAAATCATCTTTTTCGTAAATAGCTACCACACTGTAGGAGTTATCCGATACACCAAACATGCTGCGTTCTAACACGCTTGATAAGAAAATTTCGCCCTGATCGTTTACGTCATACTCACGCACAATTTGGTTTGAGTCCAGCAACGTATAACTGGCCTGCACACCTAAACCATCCAGCATATCGGGCAGTCCTTCAGGGAAGTAAACCGCACCAAATTCCCAACCTTCCAGAGTACCGTCGGAGGTATTACCCGGCTGTGTCAGGATATACTCCGCAGGCTGCTCGTCATTGGGGCCCTGCATGGTGACCCGACGACGCTGATCAAACACAAAGCCCTCGATGTCACGCTTAAACCAGGCAGCATAAACTGAGCTCTGCGGCGCAAAGTACCATTCCAGAGACAGGTCGAAGTTGGTTGATTCAACCGGCCCTAAGTCCGGGTTACCCTGACCAGCAGACTTCAGATCCAGGCCAGTAAGATTAGAGCCGTAGTTGATCGTTGGGTTTAGTGATGCAAAGCCCGGGCGACGGACCGTTTCAGTGTAAGCAAAACGGGCCAGTAAATCGTCCATCAGGTGATAACGTACAACCAGGCTAGGCAGTACCGAAGTGCTTGAGCCTTCACCACTGGTGCCGGCAAACAGCATGTCGCGATCCGCACTCTCAACCCGCACACCAATCTGACCATCTACCGTTTTGCCGCCTACCTGCGTAGAGAAGTCAGCTTCAACGTAAGCTTCCTGCGACACTTCCTCAATATCAAAGTTAAGCTCAGGCGTCTGGTCCGTTACATCTTCGTAGCCATGCAGGGCACGAATGTCCTGACGGTTATTAGCGATGTAACGAGCGTCTATAGATGCCCATGAGTCAGGGAAATTCGCATTACCATCAAAGAAATCCTTGTTGATAAAGGTCAACCCTTCAGGCAGTTCCGACAGAATAGTTGCGATATTGCCACCTGTACCGGCGTAATCGTAATCCTGTGCGGTACGACGGTCATAACGAATACCGTAGCCGATTTTCTCGATAAATCCCCAGTTAACATATTGCTCGGCGTCAATTTTAAAGGTTAGCGCATCCCCTTCGCCAAGATAGTTGTTATCGTATAGTTGGTCAGTACGCCAGATGTCACGGCTGGTAATCGCTGATTCATCAATGGCCGTTTCCGGGTTATCCACGATCTCCAGTGAAGGAATACCACCCCCCGCGTTAAAGTCGAAATCTAAGCGTCCCTGCAGCGATACCGGTACACCACGCATGGCAAAGAACATGTTGGAGTACTCGCTGGTCTGATAAATCAGCTCAGATTTGACCCGCAGATCGTCGGTAAAGTCCCAGGTACCGCCCAGGGCATATAAATAACCGTCGGTTTCACCATGGAAATAGTCACCACTGGTAAAGCTGTTAGCGGTGGTCGTTGAGTCGCGTGAAGAACCAGCTTTAACAATGTTAGTGCCTTCATAAACATACAACGGCGTAGTGGGATCCAGCAAACGCGCATGCTCTACGTTTTTGAAGATCATGGCTGTCTGGTTGTCGGTTCTGAAACCGTTATAAAAAGCTTCAAAGAGGTATTCAGACCAGTCATTCGGAGCCCACTGGAAAGAAACGCTCACCGCCGGCCGTTCACGGTCACCGTAACTATCGATACCAAAGATAGCGTCCCTGGACAGATAATATTCTGCGTCTACGCCATTGACGTCCAGTGTTGAGCCGGCTGCGAATGGCAGGCCTTCTTCCAGGCCTGCAGTCCAGAATTCACCAGGCACTCGGGCCAGCATATCGTACGGCTCAGGCGCGTTTTTAGTGAAGTAAGGTAACATGGCCCCCGCCGTCACCCGCTGGTCGCGGAAGCGGGTGCGGGCGTAAGCCACGTTAATCAATGCGCCGAACTCACCCATGTCGGTGTCCCAGCGGTTACTGGCGAGAAAACTGATGTTAGGGTCGAGATCGCCCACCTGCTCCTGTTCGATGCCGCGGGCAGCAAACACAATCTGGCTGCCATCAAAATTAAACGGACGCTGTGTGGTTACGTCAATTTGTCCGGCCAGACCGCTACCGAGCTGCGACGCTGAACGGGTTTTATACACACTGGCACTTTCCAGCAGCGCAGCAGGAATATCGGCTAATGCGATAGAGCGGCCCGTAGAAGTAAAGATATTACGTCCGTTTACCGTTGTTGTTACGTCACTTAAACCACGTATGGTTACTGTGTTAACTTCACCGGAAGTTCTGTCGGTGACCTGAACACCCGTCACCCGTTGCAGTGCTTCCACTACGTTATTATCAGGAAATTTACCAATGTCCTCAGCAACAATCGCGTCTACGATCTGCAGATTCTGGCGCTTAATGTTGATGGCTTTATTTAAACTAGCGCGGATACCAGAAACTTCTATTACTTCTACATCTTCTGGTGCTTCTTCCTGTGCATTATCAGCTTCTTGTGCATAGAGCAGGGTACTGCCCAGCGCAAATATGACTGCTGTTGCTAGTTGCTTTCTTTTAAACATACGGTAAACCTCCATTACTGGGAGCCGAGCAAGCTCCTGTCAGTAACCTTTGTATAAGTTGTGTTAACTGCAAAGTAAAAAAATATAAATTTTCGTAACAGAACGATTAGATTACGCTAGATATTATTGTATGATTTAATCGGTGTCAACAAAGTCTGTTAAATCTATTAACATTTCTTAACAAACCGATTTGCCACCGCTGGCTAATTAACAGTCAGGCATACATACCATAAAAAATTAACGATATTTATCAGTTATTTATAATTAATTAGATTAATTTACGAAATTTAACTATTAACAACAGATTTACATCGTATATACTGTTTGATATATTAAATTAGTCATACAATATTACTTTGATGAGGTTTAACCATGAGATGGAACAAAGTGTTGTTAGCCGTGAGTATTTCCGCCGTACTCGGTGGATGTGGAGACGGAACACAACAAAAAGTTGAAGGTGTTGTTGAGGCCCCTCAAAACGAACCGCCTGTCAGTGTTACAGACCCGACCTTTCCAACCGGTGTTACTTTTAGTGAAGTAGGCGTTCACGATCCTTCTGTTATTCGTCTGGATGACGGCACTTTCTATATCTTCGGTTCTCATATGGCTTACGCCAGCTCTACCGATTTAGTTAACTGGACTCAGTTAAATCCCGGTGCCGCCAATAACGAAGATGCAGCGGCTAATACGCCACTGTTTAATACGTACCCTTCAGAAGTGTCTGAGGGCATTGACTGGGTAGGCGGCAATATTGGTTCCTGGGCTTCGGATGTTATTCAGCTCGGCGACGGCCGTTACTATTTCTATTACAACCACTGTGCGCTGCCGGATACCGGTAACTGTGTATCCCGTTCATATCTGGGGGTTGCAGTTTCAGACAATATTGACGGGCCATATGAAGACCTGGGGCTGATCCTGACTACCGGCCACGTAGGTGCAGAAAACCCAGGAATCAATGGCGAAGATTATGACGGTAATGTGCATCCGAATGCCATCGATCCGGACGTATTTTTCGACAAAGAAGGCCGCTTATGGATGGTTTACGGCTCTTATTCCGGTGGTATCTGGATTATGGAAATGGATCCGCAAACCGGTATGGCTCTCCCAGACCAGGGTTACGGTACCAAGCTAATGGGGGGCTTCTACAGCGCCATTGAAGGGCCATACATGATTTACAGCCCGGAAAGTGATTACTACTACCTGTTCACTTCGTTTGGTGGATTCGCTAACGCTGACGGTTACAACATGCGTATTGCCCGTTCACGTAACCCGAATGGCCCTTTCACCGACAGCAAAGGCCAGGACATGATTGGCGCCTCTGGCGGCTGGTCGTCTATCGAGCAGTATGGTAACAAGGTGATGGGTGGCTTCCTGTATGATGTGAATCCTGGTGAAGCTGGCAGCGATAACGGCTATATGGCACCAGGCCATAACTCAGCCTATTATGATGAAGAAACCGGCAAGTACTTTGTCATTTTCCACACCCGCTTCCCGAACTCAGGCGAAATACATAATGTTCGTGTTCACGAAATGTTCGTTAACGAAGATGGCTGGCTGGTCGTAGCACCGCATCGTTATGTGCCGGTTGAAGGCGACAATATTGCCGATGAAACCGATTTGTTTGGTACCTTCAAGCTGATTAACCACGGCACCGACATCGACCGTGAAGCCAAGGTCTCTACTTATATTACCCTCGAAGACTACAATATCGTTAGCGGTGATGTAACCGGTAAATGGTACTACGAAGCGGATAACACCGTGCGTTTGTATCTCGACGGCCGTGGCACCTTTAAAGGCGTGTCCTCCTGGCAGTACAACGAGAATAACGGTCAGTTTGTACCCACCTTTACAGCGGTAAATGAAGAAGGTGTGGCTATCTGGGGTAGTAAGCTACTGGAAAATGATGATGCCACAGCATTAACTAATGCGCTGGCTGCTATTTCCTTCCCGGAAGAAACCACCGTAGACGTTACTCTGCCGGCGATTGGGGCAAAAGGTGCCGACATCACCTGGACCAGCAGTCACCCGGATTACATCGAAGTGAAAGGTGAGCCGGAACTGCCGAATGCCAGCTACACCGGCGTGGTAACCCGTCCGAATGTTGGCTCTGGCGATACCGAAGTCACCTTAACCGCCACTGCTACCCTGAATGGAATGTCGCAAACTCAGACCTACACTATTGTGATACCGGCTCAGGTGCCGTTTAACCGTATTGCTCACTACTCTTTCGACGGCAGCTTTGCTGACGAACTGGGCAATTACGCCGTAGCAACTGAAACCGGCATGCGTCCGGATACCACTGGTACCGTTAACTTTGTTGAAGGTCAGATGGGGCAGGCAGCCATGTTCGATGGCAGCAACGGTCTGCGTCTGCCAGATAGCTTTATTAACTCTTACAATTACACGGTGTCAATGTGGCTGAATGCACAGACGCTCAACACCTTTACCCCGGCATTCTTTGGTAATGTGGGTGATAACGGCTGGATGAGCCTGGTTCCACAAAGCTGGGACAGCAACATCATGTTGTGGAGTAACTCGGTGCTGAAAGGCAGCAACCCATGGTTTGATGGTATCTCTGGTGTGCCTATGCAACCAGATACCTGGACCCACGTAGCGTTCTCAGTCAATAACGGCTTTGTGCGTATTTACGTAGATGGTGAACTGGCGGGTGAAGCGAACGGTCTGCCTGATATGTTTACCGATTACGAGGGCGTATTTACTCTGGCGGTAAACCCCTGGGATGTGCCTTTCAACGGTATGATTGATGAAGTGAAGTTGTATGACACAGCATTAACAGCAGGTGAAATCAAAAACCTTGATGTAACGCCGCTGTCGACTACTGAACTGCTAGCATCAGCCGCTGACCTGCTCGACCTGGGTGACACCACGGCAGTTATTGCTGATCTGCCAATGCGCCCCACCGGCCCGTATGCGTCAGCTATAAGCTGGACATCCTCTAACCCGGATGTGATCAGTACTAAAGGTGAAGTGACTCGTCCGGCCAATGGTGAAGACGACGCCCTAGTTGTGCTAACCGCCACCATCACTTTAGAAGGCGAAAGTCTTAGCAAGACCTTCGAAGTGAATGTGCGAGCCCTGGGTCTGCCGGATCCGGTAGTGCACTACAGCTTCGATAACGATGATCTGTCTGATGCAACCGGTCAGCAAAGTTCAGGTACACCAACCGGAGCCACAATCGACCAGGCAGGTGGTGAAGCAGCCTTTACCGATGGTGTTATAGGACGTGCACTGGATATGGACGGTAACTATGGTGTGCAACTGGCTGACGACCTGATCAAAGATAACTCCTACGCTATCTCTGTCTGGTTTAACGCTGCGGCGCTGGCCAACTATACACCAGTAGTGTTTGGTTATGAGTCTGGTGACAGCTGGATAAGCATGATCCCTGGTGGTCACCATGCTTCAGACAATGCCATGGTATGGTCTGGTACAGCCTGGTACGACGCCTTTACCGACCAAACGCTGGAAACCGGTACCTGGTATCACATGGTTATGGTGAATAATCAGGGCGCGATGACCATTTACATCAATGGTGAAGAAGCCTTTGCAGGCGCAAACTTCCCGGATGTATTTACGCCGGCACCGGTCACTTCGTTTGCCATTGGTGCTAACTTCTGGGATGCCGCATTCATCGGCCAAATCGATGAGTTGTACATCTTTGATGATGCGCTGACAGCAACTGATGTTTCACAAGTCTATAACTCGCAACGTCCTGAATAAGGGTTGCCATTAAGCTACTTACCGCTACCTGTTCTCAGGTAGCGGTTTTTTCGTTTCTTCGACATTCGTAATTCATAAGGATCATCATGGGAAAACGACTTCTAAGCACCGCTATCGCCTGTTTTTTTGCCACCTCGGCCAGTGCTGATAACCCCATCATTACCGACGTATTCACTGCCGACCCGGCAGCCATGGTTTACAACGACACGGTTTATCTGTACACCGGCCACGATGAGGCGCCGAATAACGATAAGTTTTTCGAAATGCATGACTGGCTGGCTTACAGTTCAACCGACATGGTGAACTGGAAAGCCCACGGGCCAATCATGAAAGGCGTTGATTTTGAATGGGCCGTACCGGGCTTTGCCTGGGCCTCCCATATGGTGGAAAAAGACGGCACATTTTATTTTTACACCACTGTCCGTCACGATGAAACCAAACCCGGTTTCGCTATCGGTGTGGCCACCTCAGACTCCCCTACCGGACCGTTTAAAGACGCCATCGGCAAAGCGCTCATTACCGATGATATGACCACCCATACGCCCAATGACTGGGACGATATTGACCCGGCAATCTTTATTGAAGAAAACGGCGATGCCTACATGTTCTTCGGCAACCTGATGCCAAAGTACGTCAAACTCAAAGACAACATGCTGGAACTTGATGGCGAGATAAAAACCATCGACGTGCCCAATTATACCGAAGCCTCCTGGGTGCATAAAAAGGGCGATAATTATTACTTCAGTTATGCCTGTGAATTCCCTGAGAAGATCTGCTATGCCATGAGTAAAAGCATTCATGGCCCATGGGAATACAAGGGCATCCTTAACGAAGTCGCCGGTAATTCTGAGACCAATCACCAGTCCATCATTGAGTACAAGGGCAAGAGCTACTTTATTTATCACACCGGCGCATTACCGCCTAAAGACGGCCAGGCTAGCGGCGGTCGTTTCCGTCGTTCAGTGGCCGTAGAACCTTTATATTACAACCAAGACGGCACCCTGAAACGGGTCATTATGACCACTGAAGGCGTGCAGAAATAACAAGGAGTAATGATGAAGTTAAAACTAGTTGCCTGTGCCCTGCTCGGGGTTGGTCTGTCGTTTGGCTGTGTTTCCAAACAACATGATGTGAGTATCACTGCCGACCTCAGTAAGGAAGGTGCCACCATCAATAAGGATATCTACGGTCAGTTTGCCGAGCATCTTGGACGGGGTATTTACGAAGGTATCTGGGTCGGCCATGACTCAGATATCCCCAATACCAAAGGCTTCCGCAATGACGTACTTAATGCCCTGCGCGACATTCAGGTCCCCCTGGTGCGTTGGCCGGGCGGTTGTTTTGCCGACGAATATCACTGGCGCGACGGCATCGGCGATCCGGCTGGACGGCCGGTGAAGGTGAATACCCACTGGGGTGGTGTAGAGGAAGACAATGCCGTGGGCACCCATGAGTTTTTCGACTTTGTTGAACTGCTCGGGGCAGATGCATACATCAATGGCAACCTCGGTAGTGGCACCGTGCGTGAAATGGCTGAGTGGGTTGAATACATGACCTCAGACAAAAACTCCACGCTGGCCAATCAACGCCGGGCCAATGGTCGCGAAGAGCCCTGGGAAATTGCGTATTTTGGTATTGGTAACGAAAGCTGGGGCTGTGGTGGTCATATGTCACCGGCGTACTACGTTGACCTGTATAACCAGTTTGCCACCTTTATCAAAACCCCACCGGGTAAAAAGCCAAAACTGGTTGCCAGTGGTGGTCATACTGAAGATACCGAATGGACTGATGTGTTAAGCGCCAGTATTGAACGCAACATGGATGGCATTAGTTACCATTTCTACACGCTGCCTAACAGCGATTGGTCGAACAAGGGCCACGCCACCGAGTTTACCGAAACCGACTGGTTTAAGACCATGGAGCGTACCTATCGCATGGATAAGTACCTCAAGGACAATATCGCTAAACTCGATGCCAACGATCCCGACGGCAAGCTGGGCTTTTATGTAGATGAATGGGGTACTTGGTACGACCCGGAGCCAGGCCGTGAGCCGGGTTTTCTGTACCAACAAAACACCCTGCGTGATGCGGTTTTAACCGCAGTGAACTTTAACCTGTTCCATCATTATGCCGAACGCGTGCACATGACCAATATCGCGCAGATGGTAAACGTGCTGCAAGCCATGATCCTCACTGATGGTGGCGATATGCTGCTGACGCCCACCTACCATGTGTATGGCATGTATAAGGTCTTTCAGGATGCCACGTCGATCCCTTTCACCATCAACGGTGGCGAGTATAAACAGGGTGATCAGTCGTTACCTGCGGTCACGGCCTCTATTGCCAAAGGGCAGGATGGTAAGGTGTATATTGCTCTGGTTAACTTAGATCCAATCAATGAAGCTGAGGTAGCACTGGATTTTAGCAACGGTGATTATGCCTCACTGGTTGGTCAAATCCTTACTGCAGATGCCATCACCGCCAAAAATACTTTTGACGCCAAGGACGTTGTAACACCTGCGTCATTCAGCAGCGATCTTGACGAGCTGGTATTGCCAGCCAAGTCGATTGTCGTTGCAGAGTTAAAATAAGCGGCTTCGTCCCAGGTAAAAGCGCGGTCAGTTACTGGCCGCGCTTTTTTATTCACTCAATCCCAGCTCACTGGCACTGAAGTGGTCGGTAAGATGAGGCTTACCCTTGACATAAAAATGGCGGAAAACGTTGAAGTAATGCGCCAGCGTTTGAGCTGCACCAGCCTCCCCGGCCAGTTTTAATACTTCTACGCCCACTTCTGCGGTACATAACTGATGGGCATGAGCCGCCTCGCGCAATTTGTACTCTGAATTGACCTGCGGCTGGATACCCAACACCGGCAGGTGCTGAAGGTACTCACTTTTACGAAACATTTTGCGCGCCTCACGCCAGGTACCATCAAGCATAATGAACAAGGGCACTTTACCGTTATCCACTACAGCGTGAGCGCGTCGCTCCGGCTCAGCATATTCATGCGGAAAAATAATAAACGGCTGATAGGCCGGATTGTTAAGCAGCGCCAAAAACGCAGGAGAGGGTTCGGTGCGATGCCAGGTAAAGGCGTAGTTCACCTTTGCCACATCGGCAATCAGTCGCCCGGTGTTCGTTGGTTTGTAACATTCGCCTTTGTACATCAGGAACACAAAAGCACTGTTAGCCTGCGGCTCTGGCACATGCTCACAAATACAATTGGCACTTGGTAGCAAACAGTCGTCACAGCGCACGACCTTACCGCCGCGGGCCAGAAAAGGGCGGGTTGAATGAACCAGCTCTCGCTGGCGCAGGGCTAAAACAGAATTATGCAAAGCATTGCCGGAATAAAACGAACAGGACTACATTGTATATGAGCCCTGCCCGACACTACCAGCACTGCTTAGGGGGTATTTTACGAGCGCGCGCAGCAGTTAGCATATTAACGGGTTATACCAGCGGATAGCGGGTTTCCAGACTGTCGATATCCACCACATTACCGTTGCGATTGACCTGCCGGTAAAGGCCCAGCTCAGCTGGCGGTACAAAACCCGCAGCCTGTTCGATATCGTTCAGTTTTGCTCCCTGAGCCACCAGGAATGTCAGATAAGTATGCCTTAACGCTGCCACTGAAAACTGGTCCGGGTATGGCAACCCGGCGTCGTGTGCCACGTTAATGATCATCTGGTCTAACTGACTGGCATCCAGACGGCTGCTCAATACCGTCGCTTCCGGACCGTTTTCTGACTCACACAATAAGCCTATGCATTCATTAGTGAGGTCCAGAGTTCGGGCAAAATCACCGTGAACTTTAAGTGCGCCCTTTTCCACCAGCACATCCTGATAACGTACTTCCGGTAATTCCTCTGGTGCTACCCCGCTGAGCAGCAGCGCGATAACCCGCTTGCCGTCACGATTAGCGGCTTTGTAGAGCCCCTGACAGTCTTTTTCACTCAGTAACCGGGGGTTACTCGCTGGCGCCTCATGACTAAGTTGCATGGGTGCCTGCTGATGTCCTAACTGAGAGACCTTTTGTTGCTCAAGCGCCTGATGCGCAGCCATCTGCTGCTCCAGGGTAAGTCCCTGATTAGGCACCACGTTATAACTGGTAAAGGTCGGCGCGGGGGCTTGCTGGCGATGAATCGAGCTGAACAGCTGCAATGCCAGCAAACCCAGAATAATGGCTACTACCAGCGCAATGGCAGAGTCACGCCAGTAGTGTGGCGCGATGGGGAAATCCGGTTCAAAGGGTTGCTCCAGAATATTAATGGTTGGCTGCATGGGCTTTTGCACCTCAGCCTGTACCAGTTGATCCCGCAGCGTCTGCGATTGCAGTTGTAACTGCTCCAGGGCACCGTCGAGGCGAGCGTATTCTTCGAGTTTCTGATTAAACGCCTGAGCATCGAGCGACAGTTGTTTAAGTTCGTTTTCCAGTTGCTGCTGCTTCTGCTGAGAAGAGCTCACCGTTCGTTTTAGCTCTTCAAGATAACGCTGCTGGCTTTCTGCCACCGTCTTATCGTAGTTACCCCTTAGCTCCTCCAACTTACGCTTTTTGCCAACAATCTCAGGATCCATGTTCATGTAAGTGGGGGTAAAGTTTTCGGCCAGTTCGGCCAGTTCGGCTTCCACTCCGGCAATCACGGCATAGAGGCTATCCATGCGTGCTTTATCATTGGGGTGAAAGACCATCTCGCCGCTGGCAATACTCTGGCGAACCGTGGCAAGTTCCGCCTCGGCTTCAGCCTGCATAGATTCTGCCTCATCCAGTGCAGCGCCTTTACTTTTAATTTTCGCCAGCACGCGGTTTTCATCACGCTCCAGCGAAACAATATTATTTTCTTCCCCAAAGGCCTGCACCACAGCCCGTTGTGCATTAATCTTTTCTTCCAGCGCGAGGAGCTTTTCCTGTTCGACACTGATAGTTTCTTCGGTGTTAGCGATGGTTTCAGCCGACAGTTGTTCAAGATACAGGCTTAACCATTGCTCCAGAACCGGCTTTAGCTGGGTCTTATCTTCGCCGTTGGCGTACAGACTGATTATACGGCTGCTGGTATTGGCTTCGGTGCTCAGCATACCAGCCAGTTGCTCAGGGGAAAGCGACAATGAATCGTAGGCCAGCAAACGGGCGCTCAAATCATTAAACACACGATTACTGGTAAGACGCTGGTTGTTCAGGGTGATTTGCTCAACCGGTACGGTGCTTTGCTCGGTGTTATGCTGCTGAGCATAACTAAAATGGACGATGGCCTGACTTTGATAAATCTCTGCCCGCGACCAAATCCACGCCAGCGTGGCAGCAAACACCACCAGAAAGGTTACGCTTAACACTAACCACTTTTGCTTTTGCAGCTTTTTGGCTTCTTCCTCTGAACGCATCTCTGCGTTACCTGTGACAAATTGTGATGGCGTCACTTCGACTTTGCCATTAAATGCCATGTGTTATTTCCATATTCCAACGCGAGACACCCGACTTCACAGACAGGCGCTGATTACTTACCTGGCGGTTAGATTATCAGCTAATGTAGGGCTGTGCGACCACTATTGGGGGTTATCCGTGCTCCCCGGCAATTTTTTACGCTTAGTTTAGTCCGGCTAAATAATTACAGCCCGGCCACAAAGGTTTTATAAGCATCAACAGCGATAGGACTCCGCATAAGTTTGTCATGGCCAACGCCCTCCACAACCACCAGATTTTTATTGTCTGATGGCGATACCCGGTACAATATCTGACTGTATTTGGGTGGCGTGGTGAGATCTTTTTCACCAACCAAAATCAACAAGGGGCCCTGGTAACTACCAACCTGATAGGCATTATCCACCGCCGCCAGTTTGGGCGACAGTTTGATCCGGGTAAACCAGCCGGACCAGCCCGGTGAATTGTCGTTGATAAGCTGAGAGAGGTTAACGATGGGCTTTTCCAGTACCAGCGCATCCGGATTGCGTTGCAATGCAATATTGGCGGCCACGGCAGTACCCAGTTCGATACCATGCACAATAAAAGGTTTATCGTTACGCAGTTTATCGGCAGCAAAGTCATAGAGAGCCAAAGCATCGGCCATCATTACTTCGGGGTCGAGTTTAGCTGGTTTATCACTTATCCCCGCCCCGGGGTAATCAAACCAGATTACGTTGGCCGGTATGGCACCAAACCGATGCACGATATTGGCTGACTGATTAATGGTCATGCCGTTACCACCAAACAACAGAATATTGGCTTTCGCGCCATGGTAAAGCGCCTGAATACCGCGCAGGGTATGCCCCTGCTCGCTGGTCAGGCTTACTGCTTTAAGCGCAACCGACATATCATCCTTAAAGGCCTGCTCCTGGAAGCGAGTAAGATTGAGTTTTTCGGTTTTGGCAGACTGATAAATAAGATTGCCCGGTGTGACGTTGATCACACAGCCGGTGATAACCACAGCGATGACGGTAATGATGGAGGCTTTGATAAAACGGCGCATGCCTTTCCCTGGATAACCCTTAACTGCTTTAAGCGTATCAGTAAAACCGTAAAAAATCATGCAGGGTCATGCATTTACTCTGTGGTTTGAGGAGTTATGCCAATCCGCACAGGACAGCTTATAAAAAAGAAGGGAGAGCACCGCCCTACTCGGTACTCCCCCTTTGAACAACAAGGTACTTAAAAAGTAATGACTTACTGTGGTTCGCGCAGATGGAAAATCTGACAGCGTGTGGCCAGATCAGGCTGCTGCGCAATATTGGTTCCTTCGGCCAGACCACAGTCGGTTAAGCCAAGCGGCAAGCGCGTATAGCGGTTAAACAGCATCATGCCACCACCCTCTTTCGGCGTTAAACGCCATTGCGCCGTTTTCTCTTCACAGTTCACCATAGTGATGTTGGCACCCGGGACAACCTGGTTGGCATCCACACCAACACACAACTCACTGTCAGCATCCTGCTTCAGCGACAGATAGCCCGTATCGGTTGGCACAAATAACCAGCTTTGCTCAGCCTGATAATCAAAGGCCTGCTGTTCAATGTTATCGCCATTGACCGCCAGCGCCTTACCACTTTGCTGGCTCATCAGGGCCACTTCACCCATAGGGCGCAGCTGCCACTGATTACAGGCACTGTCGGTATTGTGCTGTAGCACTGCCTGATTAGCCGATGCAGAGCATCCGGCAACCGCCAAAGGCTTACCCGAATAACGATTACTTAGCGTAACATTGCCATCGATACCGGCTTCCACTTTCCATTGCTGGCAGTAGTTATTGCGCCATGCCGCCGATTGCACGCGGGCATTGTCGTTCGTAGAGCAATTAGCCACTTCCAGGAATTTACTGTCTTCGCGGTTAGCCAGACGAATGAAACCGTCGGTGGTCGAATCCAGCACCCACTGGCCGTTAGTACCGGCGCACTGACGCTGCACTGCACGGTTGTCTTCCGGGTCTGGTGAGATATCCAGACACAGCTCACTGGTTGCATTCACCAACTGATAACGCTGACCCTGTACACGGGTTACCAACGGGCCGTTTTCACCCGATGGTGGCGCGACTTCCACACCCGGCGTTAAAGGCTCACCAAATTCCGGCTCGCCGGTCTCAGACCAGGTAAATTTCTGTGCGCGCAATGAACGGGTAGCACTACAGCCATGCTCAACAGAGTCATTACCGTGATACACCAGCCAGTCTTCACTACCATCCGGTGAGGTGAAGAAACCGTTGTGACCAGGGCCGAATACCGTTTCGGTGCGGCTGAAAACAGGTTCCGGCGATTTGGTCCAGTGGTCAGGGTTCATTGGATCGTTACCGGTTAGCTCCAGTAAGCCGAGCTTATAATCCGGTGTGTTACAGAAACTGGCTGAATAGGTCATGAAAGTGCGGCCGTTGTGCTGCAGAATTTCAGCCCCTTCGGTAACCTTACGACCACTGATTTCCCAGTCCAGCTCTGGCGTTGTCAGCACCATATGTTCCTGATCTTTGAGCGTCCACGGATTTTCCATTTCAGCAATAATGTTCAGCTGTGTATCACCACGCCACTGTGAGTAGATCACGTAGAGCTTGCCGTCGTGTTCCAGATAGTTCCCATCGATATTCCACACTTCAGGCATCAGTGCGCCTTTGTACTGATACGGACCCATAGGATCATCACCCACACTTTCCAGCACGTTAAGGTGCTGATAATCCAGCGTGCCGTCCTGTCCGGCGGTGTACATCATGTACCAGCGATAGCCGTTTGGCCCTTTTAAACGATGGAATTCGAACGCCCAGAAATTACAGCAACGCTCAGGGTCAGTAGACGACCACACATTTACCGGCGTCGCATCAGCTAAACCTGCCAGCGTAGGTGATTTGCGCATCACTAATTGCGATGTCCAGGTGGTCGTGGTCAGGTAATAATTACCATCCCAGTATTCCAGCCAGGGATCGGCGCCATTAGGAAACAGGGGGTTAGTGAAGATGCCCGAAGCTTCAGTCGCGACATTCACCTTGGTTTCAGTGACCTCTGCGTTGTCTGTGCTGTTACAACCGGCAAGGGAAGACATTACCAACAGACCAATACCAAGTCGTTTAAGCGACTTTGTAATCATGATTGCTCTCTCTATCTGGGTTACTACACCCGCCAGGTGGCGGGTGCTACGATTAATGACTTAGCGCTGACTTACTTTGTTTCAAAGGCGTAGACGATACGCGTTGAGTACACTTCGCCCGGCAATAAAGTCGTGCTTGGGAAGTCAGCCTGATTCGGCGAGTCAGGATAATGTTGCGGCTCTAAGCACAATGCACCACGGAAAACATGCTGTTGGCCAAAGCCTTCGGTAGCCCCTTCCAGGAAGTTGCCCGAATAAAATTGCACTGCCGGCTCTTCGGTGAGTACCCGCAGAACCCGACCAGAGGTAGGCTCGTAAACGGTAGCCGCTTCGATTAGCTCATTGTCTACCTGTTCTTTCAATACGTAGTTATGGTCGTAGCCTTTACCCAGCGCCAGTTGCTCGTTGTCTGCTTCAATATCGCGGCCGATGGCTTTAGGTGAGGTAAAGTCAAAAGGTGTTCCTGCTACCGGAGCGAGCTCGCCTGTGGGGATCAGGCCACCGTCTACCGGCGTGATATATTTACCGTTGATTTGTAGTTCGTGATCTAAAATGGTGCCTTTGCCAGCCAGATTAAAATACGAGTGCTGGGTCAGATTCACTACGGTTGGTTTATCGGTGGTAGCGATAAACTGCATATCCAGCGTATTGTTGTTGGTCAGCGTGTAGGTGACTTCGGTAGTCAGCTCACCCGGGTAGCCCTGATCGCCATCCGGGCTTACCAGCGTCAGCGTGACACCGGCACTGTTGGCTGTTGCAAACGGAGCCATTTTCCAGATTTTCTTGTCGAAACCCTGCACACCACCGTGCAGATGGTTATCACCATCATTGGTAGCCAGCTGATATTCGGTGCCGTTTAAGGTAAATTTGCCGTCTTTAATGCGGTTACCATACCGACCGATCAGCGCACCGAAATAAGGGTTGCCGTTTTCGTATTCTTCAATGGTTTCCATGCCGTACACAATATTCCCCAATTCACCGTTGGCATCCGGGGTAACGATACGGGTAATAATGCCACCGTAGCTGATCACTTCAACTTCTACATTATTGCTGTTTTTAAGGGTGACTTTTTCAACCGGGGTCGCATCGCTCAGCGAGCCAAATGCGCTAACGGTAGCGCTGGGAGTGGTAGTCATAGATTGTCCTTGCTTATTGGCCATAACCTGGTTGGCACAGCCAAACGTTAGTGTTAGTACTCCGGCCAGCAACCACTTGGCCTGTTTACCGGAGCGGGAGAAAAACGCAGGGCGAACCCCGGGAAAAGATAACGACGGCATACTTTACATTCCTATAATAATTTTTATACTTTTATATTACAATTAACATAGGCAATGCAAGTCTATCAGACCTGAATTTCGCCGTTGTTCACCATAATACAGTCCATTCCGGCATCTTCTGCCGCCTGACGACCAATCTCGGTATCTTCGAACACCACGCATTCAGACGGCTCAACCCCCATTTGTCTGGCAACGGTGAGAAAGGTTTCCGGATGCGGTTTGCCATGGGTAACATCACTAGCCGTAACTAACGAATCGATGCGCTCGAGCAGTCCATGGGCCGTTAGGAGATGTTCGGCATGGGGGCGTTCGGCGCCGGTACCGATACCAATTGCCATGTGCGGGCGATAGTGATTAAACACTGCCATGGTCGACTCGATAATCACCGGTTCAAGATCCATGGCTTCCCAGCTTTCGCGCTTGTAGCGAGCCACTTCAGAGGGATCATGGTCCATGTTGAATTTATCGTTAAGTACCACAACAGTCTGTCGCGTGGGAACACCACCGAGTGAATTCATATAGTCGAGGTTGAAGGGATAACCATATTTTTCGCAGGTTACCCGCCATGCTTCCATGTGCGCCGGCATCGAATCTACCAGCGTGCCATCCATATCAAACACAATGCCCTTATAAGAGCTTAAGTCGACCATGAGTACTCCTAATCAATCTGTACAAGTCATAAAATAAAATCGCAATGTAACACGAGCTACTTGCGATTATATTACTATGACTGGTATGACAATTACGTTGGCTCATCTTTGCAATGAGCCAACAGGTCGATTAGATACCTTGCTTAAGCTGATAATAAGCAGCGTTATAGCGCAGTTCTGACTTGAAGTTGCGCAGGTTGGTATCGCTGTCGATAACCACAGTTTCTACGCCGGCCATGTCAGCAAAGTCTTCAATCACTTCTGAGCTTAATGCCTGGCTGTAAGCAGCGTGGTGAGCACCACCGGCGTGGATCCAGGCAGCAGCAGCCACTTCCAGATTAGGCTTAGGCTCCCACAGTGCCGAAGCAACCGGCAGGTGTGGTGTAGTTTCAGGTTGTTCAACGGTTTCTACTTCGTTGATCAGGATACGGAAACGGTTACCCATATCGATCGGTGATACGTTAATGGAAGGGCCAGCTTTGGCTGCAAACAGCAGACGTGGCACGTCACACTTCACACCAATGGTGTGGCGGTGCAGTTCCAGACGAGGCTTCTTGCCGGCAATTGACGGGCAGATTTCCAGCATGTGAGCACCCAGTACCTGATCCACTGAGTCAGTGAAGTTATAGGTGTAGTCTTCCATAAAGGAACACCCACCCTCAAGGCCCTGCGCCATGACTTTCATGGTACGAACCATAGCCGCGGTTTTCCAGTCACCCTCACCGCCGTAACCATAGCCTTTAGCCATTAAACGCTGAGTTGCCAGCCCCGGCAGACCGGTTAAGCCAGCGAGGTTTTCAAAGCAATTTGTGAAAGCGCCGAAACCACCGTCGATGAAGAATTTCTCCATACCCAGTTCCAAACGGGCTTCTTTCATCAGGCGATCGCGCTGATAGTCGTCGGTCAGCAGTTCTTTGCTAACATCATATTCCTGATAGTAAGCATCCAGTTGCGCTGCCACGTCGCCGTCGCTGATACCGTTTACCACATCCGCTAAGTCCTGCAGGCCGTAAGCATGCACTTCGTAACCAAAGGTAATTTGCGCCGCAACCTTGTCGCCTTCAGTTACCGCTACGTTACGCATGTTGTCACCAAAGCGTACCACTTTCAGTGACTTGCTTTCTGCCCAACCCAGGGCAGCACGGCACCAGCCGTCAATTTGCGCGACGGTTTTAGGGTTTTGCCAGTGACCAACCACTACCTTACGCTCTTTACGCATACGGCTGCCGATGAAACCAAATTCACGGTCACCGTGGGCACTCTGGTGGGTGTTCATGTAGTTCATGTCGATGCTGCTCCACGGCAGACCGGCGTTAAACTGAGTATGCAGGTGCAACCATGGCTTTTGCAGTTCGTTCAGGCCGGCAATCCACATTTTGGCCGGCGAGAAGGTGTGCATCCACAGGATCAAACCAACACAGTTGGCATCGCTGTTTGCCGCCTGGCAAACCTGATGGATTTCAACTGCAGATTTTACGGTGTCTTTGTAAACGACTTTAACCGGCAGGTTGTTTTCGTTCAGTCCTGCGGCCAGCGCCTGGCTGTTACCTGCGACTTCTTCAAGTACGCGTGGGCCATACAGATGCTGAGAGCCGGTAATAAACCATACTTCTTTTTGTGCTGTAGTCATAAATCTGTCCTCTATTAATAAAGGGCTTGCAGGTAGAGTTACTCTTGGCCGTAGTAGGCGTTTTTACCGTGCTTGCGTAAATAATGTTTGTCCAATACGGCTTGCTTGAGCACAGCGGCATTGGGATCTAAAGTCCTTGTGAGATAAGCCATTTTGGCGATCTCTTCGAGCAGCGCAGCGTGATATACCGATTGTGCTGCATCCTTACCCCAGGTGAATGGCGCATGGCCGGCAACGATAACCATCGGTGCTGCGGCCGGGTCGCGATCCACATAGGCATCAGTAATCTGAACCCCGGTTTCTTCTTCGTAGTCACCGTTTACCTGTTCATCGGTCAGGTCGCGGGTACAGGTAATTTCACCATGTACATAATCAGCGTGAGTGGTGCCCAGGCAAGGAATGCTCTGGCGCGCCTGTGCCCACGCTGTGGCATACGTTGAGTGGGTGTGCGTTACACCGCCAATCGAGTCAAATGCACGGTAAAGATGGGTATGGGTTTTGGTATCAGAAGAAGGACGCATAGTGCCTTCTACAATATTATTTTCCATATCCACGATAACAATGTCTTCCGGCTTCATCTGATCGTAAGACACACCGCTGGGCTTTATAGCCACCACGCCCTTATCCCGATCAACCTGTGACACATTACCAAAGGTATAAATCACCAGATTACGGCGCTGCAGTTCCATGTTGGCTTCGTACACTTGCCGTTTTAATTCGGTGTAGCTCATGCTTTACCTCCACTGACATAGTTGCCCAGCGTTTGATAGTTTTGATATAACTCGTCGTAAATACCGACTTTCGATGCATCCGGCAGATATTGTTTGCAAACAGGCGACGCCATTACCTGCTGAGCTTCGGCGACGGTTGGGTATTCGCCAGCCGCTACAGCAGCCATAATGGCCCCGCCCAGGGCACAACTCTGTTCACTTTCCAGAACGTCGATGGGGCAGTTCCACACATCGGCGCAGGTTTGCATTACGTAGTCAGATTTTTTCGAGATTCCGCCAATGACTACGACCGAGTTAATAGGTACGCCTTCCTCGCGGAAGCGTTCGGTAATCGCCCGCGCGCCAAACGCGGTAGCTTCGACCAGCGCTTTAAATAATTGCGGGGCATCAGCGCCCATTTTGATACCGGTTAACGCCATGGACACGGTTTGATCGGCATCCGGTGTACGGCGGCCGTTAATCCAATCCAGCGCAGTAATATCTTTCGCACTGACCGGCAGGTTAGCGGCTGCAGCAGACAAGCGCTGTAAGGTCAGCGACTCAATTTTATCGACCAGTTCATCAGCACCAGATTCCATTAGTTCATGGAGTAAATTGTTGGTTGGCCACAGCACCAGGTTTTTAAACCAGGCGTACAGGTCGCCAAACGCTGACTGACCGGCTTCGAGGCCTACCAGACCAGGAATAACCGAACCATCTACCTGTCCGCAGATACCGCGTACACAGGTTTCACCAATGGTTTCGTAAGACGTTACCGTGATGTCACAGGTCGATGTCCCCATCACTTTAGTCAGTACGCCTTCGCGAACATTGGCAGCAACCGCACCCATATGGCAGTCGAATGCGCCATAACCCACTTTAATCCCCGCAGGCAGGCCCAGTTTTTCGGACCATTCGGCGGTTAACTCACCGGCTGCCTGATCACTGGTTTGAGTTGCCGGATTAAGGGTATCCACCAGGCCATCGAGCAGCGGATCAACCGACATAAAGAAATCATTTGGCGGGAAGCCGTTCCAGGCTTCGTTCCACATTAATTTATGACCGGTTGCACAACGGCCCATCTGTAATTGTGAAGGATGAGTAGTGCCACACATTAATGCAGTCATCCAGTCGCAATGCTCAACCCAGCTATAGGTAGCCGCTTTAACCGCCGGATCCTGACGGAAAATGTGCAGGGCTTTGGCCCAGTACCATTCCGAGGAATAAATACCGCCCATATAAGCCAGGTAGTTCACATCGTTGTTGTTGGCAGCCTTAGTGATTTCACCGGCTTCTTGCAACGACGTGTGATCTTTCCACAATACGAACATCGCATTGGGGTTTTCTTTAAACTCTTCGGTTAATGCCAGCGGCACGCCTTCGGCATTAATTGCCACAGGTGTAGACCCGGTGGTGTCGAAGCTCATGCCAACCACTTTATCAGACGTACCGGCAGGTACCTTAGACCACAGCGCATTCACCACTTCGACCAGGCTATCCACATAGTCCTGAGGGTGCTGACGATACTGATCTTTAGCGGGCTCGCAATAACGGCCCTGCGCCCAGCGCGGGTAATTCACCATATGGCTGGCCAGCTCTTCGCCGGTTGTTACATCTACCAATAAGGCTCTGACCGAATCAGAGCCATAATCCAGCCCTAATGTATAACGAGACATAATATTTTAATTCCACTCACTGCTAACAAAATTAGCCAATAAATTTTAATTGTATGATAATATCAATAATAGGCAAATGTAAAGGTAATATAAAATTAATATTAACAGTATAGCTGGTGAATAAATAGCCAGCGCAGAAGTTGGTACAGTTGCCGACTAACTGCTGTTAAGCGCAACTGCCAAGGCCTGAAAAAATTTGTAAACCGTTGAATTTATTAAGAGTGGAAAGAACTATGACTACCCAGTTAGAACAGCTTAAATCTATGACTACTGTGGTTGCCGACACCGGTGACTTTGAAGCGATTGCTTTGTATCAACCACAGGATGCGACGACTAACCCCTCGCTATTGTTAAAAGCCGTGCAAATTGAAAAGTACCGTCCGCTGGCTATCGAAGCGGTAAAATGGGCGAAAGATCAGGGCGCTACCGATGACGTTGCTGCAGTTGCAGCAGACAAACTGGCGGTACTGATTGGCGCTAAGCTCATGGAACAGGTACCGGGTTATGTTTCTACCGAAGTGGACGCGCGGTTATCCTTCGATACCATGGCGACTGTTGAAAAAGCCAATCACCTGCTGGCGCTCTACCGCGATCAGGGCATTGATACCAGCCGCGTGCTGATTAAAATTGCCGCTACCTGGGAAGGTATTCAGGCTGCGCGCATTCTGGAAGCCCAGGGCATTAAAACCAATGTCACGCTAGTATTCTCTTTCGCACAGGCCCGCGCCTCAGCTGAAGCCGGCGCTTTCCTTATCTCACCTTTCGTTGGCCGTATTCTTGACTGGTATAAAGCCGACCAGCCAGATGCTGACTTTAGCGGCGCAAACGATCCTGGCGTGCAGTCGGTTACCCGTATCTATAACTACTTCAAAGAACACGGTTATGACACCATCGTAATGGGTGCCAGTTTCCGTAATATCAGTGAAATTCAGGAACTGGCTGGCTGCGACCGCCTGACGATCAGCCCGGGCTTACTGGATGAGCTGGCCAACACTGATGCAGACCTGCCGCGCAAACTAACACCGGTTGATTCACCTAAAGCGGCACCGGCTGCGTTAACCGAGCAAACTTTCCGTTGGGATATGAACGAAGAGGCCATGGCAACGGATAAACTGTCTCAGGGTATCCGCCAGTTTGCTAAAGACCAGGTAACACTGGAAACCATGCTGACTGACCTGGCCAAATAATCCGTCACACTTATAGTAAAAAGCGGCTGACAGGTAACTATCAGCCGCTTTTTTTATTATACGAATTCCAGCAGAAATGTATTATTTATTGGTGGGTATGTGCCCCTCAATAAAGCGACGAACATCGTTAAACAATTCAACCTTCGCCTCGCCGTTCACATACATCATGTGGCCCCCTTCATAATAGGTATACCAGATTTGCTCTGCGTTGATTGCATGGCGGTTAAGGGTATATTCGGCATCAAAAAATGGCGTTACCAGATCGTAATACCCCGAAGCTACCAACACATCCAACTGTGGGTTAATCCGCAATACCTCAGATAATTGTCCGGCTGTAGAAACATATGTTGGCTCCCAGGCACTACCGTCTTTGCTGGTACGATAACGCCAGTAACGTCTGAGATCCGGGTCTGCCGGCGACAGGTACTGACGTTCCCAGTCAACATCAAGAGAGTTACGCATATACACCTGCAGGGCGCTGTTAAAGGCAGCCGAGATGCTGTCGGATGCTGCATCACGCTTGGTGCTGTCGTCCAGGTCGTCGCGCTCATCGCCTAAGTAGCGCGCATCCAGTAAGCCAACGGTTTTGCTTTCATCCCGCAATAACTGTTTAGCGAAGCGGCGCGCGCTGATCCTCAAATCAGCGCGTTCAACGTATTGAGGACTTAAGCCGGTAAAGTAAGCCAGGCGCTCAACCAGCTGGCGTTTTTGTTCAGGCTTTAAACGATTGCCGGCAAACAATCCAGGCAACAATTCGTTGCTGGCAAACTGACGCGCCTGCGCCAGAAAAGCCTGTTTATCTTGCGGTACCGGAGTGACTTTACCGTGATACAAAGCGGCTGCAGCCATGGTCGGCACATAGGTAACATAGGAGATAATATTATCCGGGATATACGGCGATGAGCCCTGATAGTCCAGCGCCTGTGAAACAAACACCAGCCCGTTAATACTAATCTTCATGTTTTTTTGCAGTATATTGGCTACATAAGCTGCACGGGTGGTACCGTAACTTTCACCAAGAATGAAAATCGGCGATCCCCATCGGTTATTCTCAGTCATCCAGGTACGGATAAACTCAGCCATCGACTGCGCATCTTCTTTAAGACCCCAGAACGCTTTACCTTCATACTCACCCAGAGCCCGGGAATATCCGGTGCCGACCGGGTCGATAAAGACCAAATCCGTGACGTCGATGATTGAGTTGCTTGAGCTCTTAGGTAAATAAGGCGGTAACCCTGGATGGGATGCGTCCGATGGAACTTCAGCAAAAGCCGGCCCCAGGCCACTCATATGCAGCCATACAGACGCCGACCCCGGCCCGCCATTCCACACGAAGGTAACCGGCCGTTTCGCTGGTTCGGTTTTATGCTTCGTATAGGCAAAGGAAAAAATACTGGCCTTGGGTTCGCCTTTTAAATCGCGCAGATAGGTCTCGCCCGCGGTAGCCCCGAAAGCAATTTTCTGACCGTTAAACTTACCACTGTGTTCAGTGATGAATGCCTGCGGTGCTTCGACAGTGTGCTTTTCATCCTCAGCCTGTGCCGATGTCATCAACAAGCCAATTACCAGTAACCAGTACTTAGTCCCTAATCCAAACCGCATAGTTGCTCCACCTGTTTTTTAGATTTATTGCCATTTAAGTATATCGCGATTAAACCACAATACAGGCCACAAACGACGATCTCATCCAAACCGATGATGAACATCCGGCTTAGCCGGGTGAAAAATAAGGTGGTCAAACCATCAATAAATGAGTATGTTAATTCCGTTTTAGGATGTCCCACCATTAACAAGGAATGAGCTTTATGAAGTTATTAAAGTCTGCCGCCCTTTTTCTGTTACCTGCTACCGTCTCGGTTAATGCCACTGCTGAATACCTGATTAACCTGGCCGATTTTCCGGAGTGGTTTCAACAATCTATGGCCCGTGAAGCCGAAGTGACTACTACCGGTCAACTTACCATCGAACAGTTAAATGTTGATGCCAAAGTAAAAGGTACTCCGGTTGTGCAGGACAGCGGCAGTGAGAATGTTTGGTATTACACCATGGACATCGGCTCTGACTCACCGGTGGAATGTTACGCCTTTTTAGAGTTTGATGGTGTGGCCAACTCCCTGCATGCCATTGTGGAACACAGCCTTGGCGGCGCAGAACAGATTAACGGTAAAGCCTTATCCGGCCGTTTTAATCTGGGCCTCGATATGGGCATGATTGGCGATACGCCTTATCTTCAGCTTGATACCCTTTATAATCTCGGTGAAGGCAACGAAAAAGTGGCTGGGGTATTAAAGGGCCTTTCTGCGCAAACAGACCATAGCTTACAAATCTGCGTGCACAACGAAATGGGCTATCAGGGGGCGTTCCTTGACGTGTTTTCCAGCTTTGTGCAGGCGTTTACCGCCAACGATCAGCAACCTGAACTCTATGAAGCCACTTACCGCATGACCATTAATGGTATTCCGGTTGGTTATTCGCAGGAAAAACACACGATAGATCAGGATGGCGATGTTGCTACCGTGTTACGCGATGCCATGATAACCCCGGCAGACCAGTTTGCCGTTTCTCGTTCAGACTCGCAAACGCTGGAGTGGAGCCGCCCTGATGGCTCACTCATCAACGCTCAGGAATATACCATTGAAAATGGCCAGTTGGCCTCTCAGTTTGCCATCAGTCATGCCGAAGATGCCTGGCAGGTAACAGGCCAAATGCAGGGTAAAGAAGTCAGCGCGACCCTGGAATACAACAGCTGGTTATTGTCGAGTTTCGGCAATTACACTGAAACGGCGCTACTGCTGGCCAGCGATGCGCCATCAGCCGATTATCACATCTGGCTTTCTGATGCCGACCCAACTTCAGCTTTGCCGGTTACCTTTACAAAAATCGACGAACTGCCCAACGCCAATTTACAGTTTGATCTTGGCCCGCTCACCCTTAGATACCTGGCAACAGAAAATGGCTCCTTTGAAAAAGGCTCTATAGCCCAGGGCGGTGCAGAGCTGAAACTTGAAAAAGTGTACAGCAAAGGCCAGCCGGTAATGCCATGAACAAACTCCTGACCATCCTGGCACTGACGTTGTCGTTAAACGTCAGTGCACAGTCAGTGCCTTCACTGGCGGAGATTCCGCTAACGATGAGTGCCAGCCAGTCCGGCGCCTTAACGAACACCATTTACCTGGAAGTAGAAACGCGTCAGGCCGGCTCGCTGATAAAACATCTTAGCAACTACAGCGGTGTGACAACACAGCAACTGAATAATAACACCGTGGCAGTTGGATTAGCTCATCAGCCAGTGTTTACCGGCGCGGTGCAAAGTAAATATGCGCAGCCCAGTTTTGTTATTGATACCGACGAACCGCCAACCAGGGCATTTATCGAAGGCTTTACCAAAACCCGCACGGACACCGACGAGCTGGAAGCAATCACCGCCTATGTGAGCGAGTATATTAATGAGCCGACCTATATTCATGGTTTCAATCTGGCGTCTACGGTAGCGACTCAACGTGCTGGTGATTGCACTGAGTTTGCCACCCTGACAACCGCTTTGGCCAGAGGCCTGGGGCTGCCCGCCAGGTTAACTATTGGGACAGTGATCACCGCCTACGCTGAATCAGCCGACGCGTTTGGTCATGCCTGGACTGAGGTCTGGTATAAAGGTAAGTGGCAGATCATTGATGCGGCGCTTTACGGCGCTGAGGAACAGCAGTTTTACTACCTGCCTACCGGCACACTCGACAATGAAGGGCCCGGCTTTGCCATGTCTTTAGTGATGGCTTCATCGTTGTTTCCCAACCGTGTGGGAAATGTACAAAACCTGCAATAACCAATAAACGTCGCGCATCTGTCCGGGCAGATGCGCACGCACTATCTCGCTAAAATCGCACGCTGGTCGACAGTGTTATACTTGCCATACCGCCCGACGTATAAGCACCAGCGCCAGCCTGAATCGACCAACCCGGCGTAAACCAGTAATCTACGGTTAGCTCTGCAATATCGTCCTGTGGATAAGCGTTATTGTCATTGTCTATCTCAGCGAGGTAGGAAAGCCCGGCACTAAAACGCTGATTAAAGAAATAACGGGCATCAAGCTCAACGCGGGCGAGATCGTTTAACATCATTTCCATATTGATATCCCAACCACTGCCTGCGTTGATGTTTGTATAGCGCCCAAAAACCCGGGCAGTGGTTTCGTTTACAGAACGGTGGGTGCCGTAAACCCTGCCATCGGCATATTCATAGATAACACCGCCGCCCACCTGCCATTCGGGCGTGATAAAGTAGCCAGTGTCGATATCGGCGTAGATGTATTTGTCACGGTAAGAGTAGCGACGATTATAATCACCGTATCGCAGCTTTGAATTGATCACCCATTTATCATCGACGAACCACTCTGCGCCTAATTCATAGCGGTCAACGACACTGTCGCCAAAGTAACGGACAAAAACACTGTTAGTTTTATTCAGGTAAGGAGAAATAAGAAAAGGTTGCCCGCTCACCGGTACATCAGACAAGTACCGCTTGTATTCAATACCAATAAAGTCGTCGCCGTAGTTTTTTAGATCGGCCAGCCCGACAGAAATTTCATTTTGTGCTGCTGCGGAAAAACCAGAAATACACACCCCGGACAGGGCTATAGGTAAAAGGGAATGCTTCATAACTTATCCTTGTTACGATTAAAATTAAGGTCAGCAGTCTACCCTGGCACCGCGTAACCAGGCCACGCGCCAGCAAAGCAGAACCGCAGTATAAATAACATTTGTTACGACTTGCGCCCCGCCAGATAGTTCAGCCGTTTATACCCGTGTCACACTTTTTGATGTAGTCGATTGCTCTTTCTGAACACCTGATTACAGCCAACCGCGTCATCACTCACCTAATCCTCTGCAGGATTTTCGCAAAGAGGTGGTTGCATAATGCCACCTCATGAATATAATAATGCGAACTATTATCATTTACATTGGGATTATTAATGAAATATAACGCGATTAGTCTCGCCCTGCTTACTTCTCTCGCTCTGCCAGCCGGCGTTGCCAGCGCAAACGCGGTGCCTGACGATGAGGATATTGAAAAGCTCACGGTTAGTGGCGAGCGCTTAAATAATTATCTTTATGAAAAAGCCGATAGCCTGTCCCGACTGGATCTGGATATTAAGGATTTACCTCAGTCGATCAGTGTCATTGGCGAGGAAATGATTGATGATTTCGCGTTAAATAACATTAATGCGGTACTCGATACCGTGACCGGCCTCAACGTAGAGGAAGTCGAAACTGACCGGACTTATTTTACCGCACGTGGCTTCGACGTAACCAACTTTCAGGTTGACGGCCTGGGGTTGCCCGTATTAAGCGGCAACGTGCACGGCGACATCGACACCGCCATTTACGAAAGAGTTGAGGTATTGCGTGGTGCAAACGGTCTGATGACCGGTACCGGCAGCCCTTCTGCTACCATCAACTACGTGCGCAAAAAGCCCACCGAGAACACCCAGATATCAGCCCGTGCCCAGTTGGGTAGCTGGAATGCCAAACGCCTCGACATTGATGCCTCGGCACCTTTATCAGACTCAGTAGGCGCCCGCGTGGTGGTAGTTAAAGAAGACAAAGAGTCATACCTCGATCGCTACGAGTTAGATAAAACCGTGGCTTACGGTGTTATCAGTGCCGCCCTTACCGACACCACTCAGTTAACGGTTGGTGCCAGTCAGCAAACCAGCGATGCCAAAGGCAACATGTGGGGCGCGTTAACCCTGTATTACGCTGATGGTACACCAACCAACTTCGACACCAGTACCAGCACTTCTGCGGACTGGTCGCAATGGGATGTGACCGACACCCGCTATTTCGCGTTTCTGGAACAGCAACTGGCTGAGGGCTGGTCACTTAAGGCGGATTACACGCACATAGAGACCGACGAAGACACCCAGTTGTTTTACACTTACGTATCTCGCGATGCGGATACCGGTGTTACGTTGTTGGACCCTGAAACCGGTCTGGGCCTGATTGGCTACGGCAGCGAATACACGCTGGATGATGAGCACGATTACGCCGATATCTATCTAAACGGTAACTTCGATGCTTTCGGCCAGACACATCAGGTAATGATGGGAGCAAGCTATGCCAAAGTCGCTTACACCGATGAATCGCTTTATGACTTCCATACCGGCAATGGCTTTCCGTTATTGCCAGCCATGGAAGACTGGACCGGTGACACGCCTTACCCGGAATTTACCGATGGTGCTACCGGCAGTGATGTAGAAGAAGAACAAACCGCGGTATATTTTGGTGGTAACTTTGCTTTGACCGACAGCTTGTCACTATTAGCCGGCGGACGCTTTAACCAGGTGGAAGTCACCGGTATCTCCTATGGCATCGACGAGACCCTCGATGAAAACGCGTTTGTTCCTTACGGTGGTCTGGTTTACGCCATTAATGACGACATCAACACCTACTTTAGCTACACCGAGGTATTTACCCCACAAACCGAACGGGATGCCAACTTTAACCGCCTCGACCCAATTACCGGTGAGTCAAAAGAGTTAGGGATTAAAGCGTCTCTGATGGACGGTAATGCGTTACTTACCGTAGCGTATTTCGATATTGATCAGGTAAATGTTGCGGTTGACGATGGCTTTGCCGCCAACCCGGTATCCGGTGTGGAAGAGCAGGTTTACCGTGAAGCAGACGGCCTGAGCTCTAAAGGCTGGGAAGTCGACTTAGCCGGTGAAATTCTGCCCGGCCTGCAAACCAGCCTGGGCCTGACGTTTTTCGACCTCGATGGTGACCAGCTTGTTGCCGATTATACCCCTGAGAAACTGGTTAACGTAAATGCCACCTATCAATTCCAGACATTACCGGCACTTAAAATCGGTACGTCTATTCGCTGGCAGGAGGCCACCTCCCGCAATGTGGGCCAGGTACCCGCGGCCTATGCTAACGCCGGTCAGGATATCGTCATTGAACAGGATGCCTACGCTCTGGTGAATATGATGGCCAGCTATACGGTTAACGACAGTATTACCATTATTGCTAACGTGAATAATGTTACCGACGAAAAGTATCTGAAGTCGCTTTACTGGGAGCAAGGCTATTACGGCGCGCCCCGTAACTACATGTTGTCAGTAAACTGGCAGTACTAAATAACAAGAAGGCCGCTAAGCGGCCTTCTACTTTTCTGGCTGTGGTTATGCCTGTTCGGCAACCGGCTCAAGTTGAGGACCGGCTTTTACCAACTCCCGGCCTTTATCATTCACCGCAAATTGCTCAAAGTTATCAATAAACAACTCTGCAAGATGCGAGGCCTTTTCGTACCACTCATCAGCACTTTCATAAGTATCACGCGGATCCAGAATATCCGGGTCTACCCCTGGCAGCGACGCAGGAACCTGCAGATTGAAAATAGGCAGTGTATGGCACTCTGCCTCTTCAATAGAGCCATCCAGAATACGGTCGATGATAGCGCGGGTATCCTTAATGGAGATCCGTTTGCCGGTGCCATTCCAACCGGTGTTAACCAGATAGGCCTGAGCGCCAACCGCGTCCATTTTGGCGACTAACTCTTCGCCGTACTTGGTTGGATGAAGGGTTAAGAACGCTTTACCAAAACAGGCCGAGAAGGTGGGTGTGGGTTCGGTGATACCGCGCTCAGTACCCGCCAGTTTAGCGGTAAAGCCCGACAGGAAGTGATACTGAGTTTGCGCATGATCCAGTTTCGAAACCGGCGGTAACACACCAAACGCGTCAGCGGTTAAGAAAATCACCTTCTTGGCATGACCGCCTTTGGATACCGGCTTCACTATATTTTCGATGTGGTGAATAGGATAAGACACACGGGTGTTTTCAGTTACCGAGTTATCGTCATAATCCACTACGCCATTGTCATCAACGGTGACGTTTTCCAGCAACGCATCACGGCGGATTGCATGGTAAATATCCGGCTCGCTTTCCGGGTCTAAGTTGATGGTTTTGGCATAGCAGCCACCTTCAAAATTAAACACGCCGTTTTCATCCCAGCCATGCTCATCATCACCAATCAGACGGCGGTGAGGATCGGTAGACAGGGTAGTTTTACCAGTACCAGACAGACCAAAGAAAATTGCCACATCGCCCTCTTCGCCCATATTGGCAGAGCAATGCATAGAAGCCATGTTGTTCAGCGGCAGGTAGTAGTTCATCATCGCGAACATACCTTTTTTCATTTCACCACCGTACCAGGTACCGCCGATGACCTGCATTTTTTCGGTCATGTTAAACACGGTGAACACTTCTGAGTTCATACCGTGCTCTTGCCACTTGGGGTTGCTGGTTTTAGAACCATTAAGCACTACGAAGTCGGGTTCGCCAAAGTTGGCCAGTTCTTCTTCTGTCGGGCGGATAAACATGTTCTTAACGAAATGCGCCTGCCAGGCCACTTCCATCACAAACCTGACTTTTAAGCGGGAGCTTTCATTGGCACCACAAAACGTATCAACTACGAACAAACGCTTGCCGGATAACTGTTCTCCCACCAACGCTTTCAGGTCGGCCCAGACTTCCGGGCTAATGGGTTTGTTATCGTTGCGGGCAGCTGGGCTGTCCCACCACATGTGTTCTTTACTGACTTCGTCTTCAACAATGTATTTGTCTTTGGGAGAACGACCGGTAAAGACACCAGTGCTTACTGCCACGGCACCAGACTCGGTCACCACACCACGCTCATAACCGCTTAGATCATCACGGGTTTCCTCGGCAAACAATTGCTCGTAACTGGGGTTGTATATAATTTCGGCGGCATCGTTGATGCCGTATTTCGCTAAGGTTTCGACAGAAATGGCCATTGCCTTTTCCTCCGTGAACGGTTGAAAATTAAATTAGAAAACTTTTCTAAAGGCAACGCTGAACTTATTATTTTTATTTTAGGTTGCAGGGTCTCTTTTAGGTATAACAAAGTTCAGTCAGGGGTACAACTGTAGCGCTATTGACGGTAGTTAACATTGATATGCATCAGTTGAATGCGACTAAAAAATAACCAGTCAATTTGTATGATTTATCTACTCCCCGTTAACCCGGAATTTTCTCCCTTCTAATCACCTCAGCAGACTCCACCCTGATCATCCCGGCAGACTCCTCCTCCGTCATCCCTGCACACATCTCCTCCGTCATCCCCGCACTCACCTCCTACGTCATCCCCGCACGCACCTCCTACGTCATCCCCACACGCACCTCCTACGTCATCCCCGCACGCACCTCATACGTCATCCCCGCACGCACCTCATACGTCATCCCCACACGCACCTCCCCCGTCATCCCCGCACGCTTTTGAGCGGGGATCTTCTGGAAAGGTTATCTAAGTTTATTCAGAGCTATAAGAAGATCCCGGCTCTGAGGCCGGGATGACAAGCTTCTTTTTGAGTCAGTCAGACTGTTTGGGAGGTCCCGGTTTTCGCGAAGCGAAACCGGGATGCCAACAGGCTCAGGCCTGTTGGCAGCAGAGGATAGTTAGTTTAACAATGCAGTGGCTTTAGCTACTACGTTTTCTACTGTGAAACCGAAGTGTTCAAGTAATACGCCACCCGGTGCAGATTCACCGAAGGTTTGCATACCTACCACATCACCGTCGATACCCACATACTTGTACCAGAAGTCAGTATGAGCCGCTTCGATAGCCAGCTTTGGTACACCGGCTGGAAGCAGTGACTGTTTGTAGGCAGCATCCTGCGCATCAAATTGCTCAGTACTTGGCATAGACACTACGCGAACCGCCACGCCGTCATCTGCCAGCTTAGCCGCTGCATCCACAGCTAGAGCTACTTCTGAACCGGTAGCAATCAGCACCAGTTGCGGGGTACCTGCACAGTCTTTCAACACGTAACCGCCTTTGGCGACATCCGCTAACTGGCTCTCGCTGCGCGCCATAGTTCTGGTGCCCTGACGGGTAAATACCAGTGCACTGGGGCCAGCTTCTTTGATCAGCGCCTGACGCCAGGCTTCGGCAGCTTCCACGGCATCACATGGACGCCAGGTAGTCAGGTTTGGCGTTAAACGCAGGTTAGCCAGCTGTTCGATAGGCTGGTGAGTCGGGCCGTCTTCACCCTGGCCAATAGAATCGTGGGTATAAACGAAAATCGACTTCGCTTTCATTAGTGAAGCCATGCGCACAGCATTACGCGCATACTCCATGAACATCAGGAAGGTAGCACCAAACGGAACAAAACCACCGTGCAGAGCAATACCGTTCATGATAGCGCTCATACCAAACTCACGCACACCGTAAAACACGTAGTTACCGGCTGCATCGTCCTGAATGCCTTTTGCTTCTGGCCACAGGGTAAGGTTAGAACCCGCCAGATCGGCGCTGCCGCCAATGATTTCAGGTAGTTGACCAGCAAAGAAACCAATCGCGTTTTGCGAAGCTTTGCGGGTAGCCATGTCTTTCATATCTGCCTGGCACTGGCGAATATAAATATCGGCCTTTTCGTTCAGATCGGCAGGTACCTGTTGTTTGATCACACGTCGTTCAAACTCAGCTGCCAGTTTCGGGTAAGCCGCAGCATATTCAGCGAATTTGGCTTCCCACTGCTGTTCAGCGGTATTGCCTTTTTCTTTAGCATCCCACTTGGCGTAAATATCTTCAGGCACTTCAAACGGTCCGTACGACCAGTCGAGTTGCTTGCGCACTTCCGCGATTTCATCGTCGCCCAGCGGTGCGCCATGACAGTCGTGACTGCCCGATTTATTGGGTGAACCGAAACCGATAACGGTTTTACAGCAAATCAGAGTCGGCTTGTCGGTAACCGATTGCGCTTCTTCAATAGCAGCCTGTAAAGCCGCCTCGTCGTGGCCGTCCACACCTTTAATCACGTGCCAGCCGTAAGATTCAAAACGCATTGGCGTGTTGTCGGTAAACCAGCCTTCTACATGACCGTCGATAGAAATACCGTTGTCATCCCAGAACGCAATCAGTTTGCCCAGCTTCAATGTGCCGGCCAGTGAACAGGCTTCGTGAGAAATACCTTCCATCAGACAGCCGTCACCCAGGAAACAATAGGTGAAGTGATTAACGATGTCGAAATCATCTCGGTTAAACTGGCCAGCCAGGGTTTTCTCGGCGATAGCCATACCTACTGCATTGGCAATACCAGCGCCTAACGGCCCGGTTGTGGTTTCAACACCGGCAGTGTAACCATACTCCGGGTGACCCGGGGTTTTTGAATGCAGCTGACGGAACTGTTTGAGTTCTTCAATTGGCAGGTCATAGCCACTTAGATGCAGTAAGGCATACTGAAGCATAGACGCATGGCCGTTAGACAGCACGAAGCGGTCACGGTTAGCCCAGTTAGGATTGGCCGGATTGTGTTGTAAAAATTGCTGCCACAATACGGTAGCAATGTCTGCCATACCCATTGGTGCACCAGGGTGACCTGACTTGGCTTTTTGAATTGCTTCCACTGCAAGCATACGAATAGCATTAGCAGCGACTTGAGTTGATACTGACATGAGTGTAAAGACCCTTTATTACTATTATATTATAAATAATAAAGTGAACTGGTGGTCTAACACAACCTATAAGTTAAAAAAAAGAAGCCTCAATACACTAATCGTTAACAAATGCCTGCTTATGAACACATTTTCAGGGCAAAGTCTGGTTATATTGGGGCAAATCTGTCACGTTATATCAGGCATGTAACGTTTCGGAGCACATTGCCATGACAGATCGCATACAGAGCCTGAATGCCGTTGGCATCCTGGTAGACGATTACGATGAAGCTATCACATATTTTACTGAGGTGCTCCATTTTACGCTCCTCGCCAACGAAAAACATAAAAACGGCTTACGCTGGGTATTGCTGCACCCACCCGGTTTATCCTCCACCGGCATCATGCTCAACCTGGCCCGTTCGAAAATGGATAAGATTGCTGTGGGCAATCAGGCCGGCGATCAGGTGCTCTTTGTTCTGCAAACCAACGATTTCTGGCGCGACTACGAGTTTATGAAAAGCCAGGGCGTAGAGTTCATAGAAGCGCCACGCGATGAAGACTACGGCACCGTAGCCATTTTTGAGGACCTGTATGGCAACAAGTGGGACCTGCTGCAGGTAAAGGATGCCTGATCCAAAGCACGGTTGTTACGCCTTGATACAAATAGCCAGTACCCTGTTTGCCAGGATTGGGGTAAGCTCCATAAGTCAAAATAGTTAGAGGCTGTAAATCATGGAAGTATTACTGGACTATATTCTCACTCCGCAACTGTTCATCCTTATATTTGTGGTGATTTTACTTAAATCATCCATCAAGTTTGTACCACAGAACCGGGCCTATCTGGTTGAACGTTTTGGTAAATACCAGTCAACTAAAGAAGCTGGCCTGAACTTTATTGTGCCCTTTATCGACCGCATTGCCGCCGACCGCTCACTGAAAGAACAGGCGGTTGACGTACCGGAACAAAGCGCCATTACCAAAGACAATATTTCACTGCATGTCGACGGTGTGCTGTATTTCCGGGTGCTGGATCCTTATAAAGCTACCTACGGCGTAGACGACTACGTATTTGCCGTTACCCAGTTGGCGCAAACCACCATGCGTTCAGAACTGGGTAAAATGGAGCTCGATAAAACCTTTGAAGAGCGCGACCAGCTCAATACCAATATCGTCACCTCGATTAACGATGCCAGCGGGCCCTGGGGTATTCAGGTGCTGCGTTACGAAATTAAAGACATCGTGCCGCCTAACTCGGTAATGGAAGCCATGGAAGCGCAGATGAAAGCCGAGCGGGTGAAGCGCGCGCAAATCCTCGAGTCAGAAGGTGATCGTCAGGCCGCTATTAACCGTGCTGAGGGTGCTAAACAGTCAGTGGTACTGGCTGCAGAGGCCGACAAAGCTGAACAGGTACTCAAAGCGGAAGGTGAAGCCCAGGCGATTCTGGCGGTAGCCGAAGCCCAGGCTGAGGCATTACGTAAGGTGGGCGAAGCCGCCGATACAGAAGAAGGTCAAAAAGCCATTCAGCTCGACCTTGCCACCAAAGCCATTGAGGCCAAACAGGCCATCGCTAAAGAGTCTTCTATTGTGCTATTGCCAGACGGTAATACCGAAGCGGCCAGCCTGGTAACGCAGGCCATGGCTATCATCAATAAAATGAACAACAAAGACTAACGCCTATGGACTGGATATACGCAAATGTCACCACGGTACTGGTAGTCACCGGTTTAGTGTTGTTAATCATTGAGGTGGCGATACTGGGTTTTGCCACCTTTGTGCTGTTTTTTGTTGGTTTGGCAGCACTTATCACCGCTGGCATTTTTTATACCGGCGTACTGGAAGCAACTTACATCAACGCCTTTTTCTGTTGTGCCGTGCTAACCGCTATTATTGCGCTGGTGCTCTACAAACCACTGAAGCAAATGCAGCAACAGGTAGAAAAGAAAACAGTGAACGGTGACTTCAACGGCTTGCGGTTTCGCCTGTCTGAGGAAATCACTCCCGAAGCCCCTGGTACCCATAAATACTCGGGTATCAGTTGGTCCGTTCAGTGTGATGAGCCTATCCCTGCCGGTACTGAGGTAGAAGTAATCAATGCTGAGGTGGGGATATTTCATGTCCGTCCCGCGGTTGCAAAATAGCCGCAGCGATTCGGCCATCCAAGTGGCAGTGGTTAGCTCCACTGCCTGATAACAGCCCGGGCGTTGAGCTCATCAAACTCACCGTTTACTTTCAGGTATAACTGGCTCTGGCTGGCATCAAAAACATATTCCATAACCCCGTTTAAGCCGTCCAGCTCGGCTAACTGGCTAGCCTCAGGCTGTATAGTGTTCGGCACGGTAAGCGCCACTCGCTTGAGCTTTTCGCCAGCGCGAATGCCAGCCACTATCACACACCAAACCACGGCAATAATGGCACCGGTGTAGTAGGCTGAAGCGGGGCCTGCCTGCGCTGTAACGACACCGGAAAGAATGCCACCCAGAAACGCCCCGAAAAACTGAAAGCTGGCATAAATACCCATGGCGGTGCCTTTCTGTCCAGCCGGTGCAATGGTAGACAGCAGTGCCGGAAAATTCGCTTCGAGATAATTAAAACCGGTAAAAAATATCAGCAGGCCAACGCCCAGTAACCACCAGCTCTGCCCCGCCGAAGGAAACAGTGCAAAGGCACTGCCAAGCATGATTACCGCCGCCAGCAACATAGAACGCGGCGTGCGGCCACGACTGCTGCGCATCATCATGGCCAGTAAAAATACCGATACCAATAACACCGGCAGATAGATTGTCCAGTGGTTGTCCAGCGGCATACCCAGCTTCACCATAGTGGTGGGTACCTGCACAAACAACAGCGTGATCATCATATGCAGCAGCATAACGCTGACATTTAAACGCCATAAATCGCGAGAAGTAAACAGTTGCCACACCTGGTCCATACGCGGCAGGGTATCGGCATTAAATTGTTTAGGGCTGTCAGGCACTGCCCACTTCACCAACGGCAAACAACACAATGCCAGGATGCCGGTTACCCAGAATACCCCGGCCAGCCCCCAGCTCTCTGCAATCAATGGTCCTATCACCACCGCAATATAAAACGAAAAACCAATAGCGATGCCAATAATCGCCATCACTTTGGCCCGCTGTTGCTCACGGGTCACATCGGTAGCCAACGCCATAATGGCACCAGCGATAGCACCGGCCCCTTGCAGAATTCGCCCGGCAATCAGCCACAGCATAGAATCGGCCATGGCGGCGATAATGCTGCCCAGCGCGAACACTGATAGCCCGAGTAAAATAACTGGTTTTCGCCCCCATTTATCCGACAACATGCCCATCGGAATTTGCAGCGCCGCCTGGGTTAAACCATAACCACCTATAGCCACGCCCACCAGCATCACCGAGTAGTCACTGAATTCGGTGGCAGCCACCGCCAGAACCGGCATGACCATAAATAACCCTAGCATTCTCAGTACGTAAACAACGGCAAGCGTTAATGCGGCACGGACTTCAATGACGTTCAAGGTGCTTTCTTCTCTGTTATGGGGGTTAAACGGGGCGCGAATTGTAGCATAACTTAACCGCCTGTCCCTAGAGCCTGTTGGTCTTTGTACGAAATTCCGCCGATACGATGAATGGCAGATGGCTGACTGATCTTAAACACCGTATGCATCATATTCATACCTCCACAGCCTATACCCGCGATACGGGTATATGGCATACTGTTTCTTTTGTATTCTGAACTGGTTCGAATGGATAAAATAGAAGTTCGCGGTGCACGTACGCACAATCTCAAAAACATCGATATCACCATTCCCCGCGACAAACTGGTAGT
>Ga0213831_1000270_pt1 | contig 49531 bp, 33 predicted proteins | sample SWATP12_FD_163421 | JGI IMG/M metagenome (GOLD analysis project Ga0213831, IMG submission 163421) | Coastal seawater microbial communities from Marineland, Florida, United States - SWA TP1 #2 | ecosystem: Environmental > Aquatic > Marine > Coastal | place: USA: Florida | collected 2016-08-06 | reverse complement strand
TGCTGGCGACAATGCCCCAATGGCATATGTTGAGCTAGTTGACCGTCCAGTTGTAGAAGCTGAAGAAGAAGCAGTAGAAGCAACTGAAGAGTAATTAATACTCGATTAGAAAAAGGGGCCTGAGTGAGAACTCAGGCCTCTTTTTTGTATGTATAAATCAAAGTGTGAGATACGATCTATACACTTCCCCATACACACGAGGGACTAAAAGAACGTCTAACTATTCCATTGTTCTAATAGTCCTCGGCAAGTTCAGAATACCGCTGACAAGCGGCTGTCTCTTCATCAGAGTTGAGAAGCGCATCGCAACTTTGATTGGCCATTGAATTAAGACAATCAGTGGCGGGCTCAATAAGCTCATGTTCATCACCTAAATTAGCAATGCTCATATACTGACCACATATCTCATCAATCATATTTGACATCATGGCTTTCATCTCAGGTGGAAATTCGTCATTAGCACTCATCTCCTTGCCAATACACATTTTACTCTTATCACATAACTTCATGGCCGCATCGTTTAATGCCGCAGTATCCGCAAAAGCACATAACGAATATGCAGTTAAAGCTAGGGCCAAAATAATTTCCTTCTTATTCACCATAAGGTGTGACTCCATAGTATTTATTGGGTTGTACTAAATTTGTACAGCTATATCACATTACCGAACATATATTTAAAGTCTAGCGTTGAACGTGCTGTTTTAGGTAAGTGCCGGAAGCTATTTGGAATAAAGTTAGATTACCGTTCTTAGCGCGCGTAAGGGGTTTGTTGGCGTGCTTATTGCTGAAACATACATATAAACTATGCCAATTTAATTTAACTAAGATAAAAGCGTAAAGGAAATAACGTGCTATCGGTTTCAGGAAATTACCAGTCTCTAGGTCTTTCAACTTTACAAAATACGGCACTATCCACCCGTCTAGAGCGCTTGAGCTCTGGGTTAAGAATAAACAGTGCTGCTGACGACAGTGCAGGCCTTCAGATATCCAATAGACTTGCTTCCGAGAAAAGGGCGTATACCCAGCTTAATCGAAACCTAAATGACGGTATCAGCTACGCACAAATTGCTGAGGGTGGGCTGCAAGAGTCTGCCGCTATACTGCAACGAATGCGGCAATTGGCAATACAATCGCAAAACGGCGTAAATGCAATAAATGACCGTGCAGCTCTGGATAAAGAATTCCAACAACTTAAAAATGCACTTAATGGCATTGCCTACAACACGGAAGCTTTTAACCACTTGCCGCTGGTAGGTGACACTGATTTGCTTTCAGCGAACGTACCCTCAATTAGTGACACGTTTACTAACGGTGTGGCTCAAAGTATGACAAGTGGACTGCGCTCTATTGCATACATACCGGCTGGCTCTTCAAACATTCAAATAGACTTACATGACAATGGCGCTAACGACGATATTCAGGTATTTACCGTAGACGGAAAACATTTAGCGGGTACGCCGCTTTCGGCAGCTACGTGGGGGGCTTACGGCGTAGTGAATTCATCAGCCATTGAGGGGACATTCTTTCTTCCGACAAACGGCTATAGCCCTTCGGCAACTTACGACGATAGTGATTTATTGACAGTCGGAAGCGCTACTATAGACGGCAATACCATTTCATTCACTGGGGATCAGAACGCCAGCGGTAACCTAAATGAAAACCTTACAATTACGAGCAATGCACAACCGCTCATTATTTCTGTTATCGGCACAGGCTCTTTTAGTGTAACAGCCTCGTGGACATCGCTTGGGGACGGAGACAGTCAAAATTTCAGCTTAGGGCCCGTTGACATTACTTCAACCAATCAATTAGGTGTTGGTACTGACTTCATTGAACTAACCAAAACACCCGCTACATTAACAGACCTCGGGCTAGGCGGCACTTCGTTGCAAAGTGAAAGTGACGCTGAAAACGCGCTTACACAGATAGATAGTGCGCTTGAGATAGTCGGAGAAAGTAGAGCTTTCTACGGTGCTAAAATTAATCAGATGTCATCCGCTATTAGAAATAACGCAATTGGCCTTGAGAATATAAGCAACGCTCACTCTCAAATAACTGACGCTGACTTCGCTTCAGAAACTGCATTACTTACTCAAGCACAAATAGTTGAACAGGCGAGCATTTCTGTTCGAGCTCAAGCTAAGTCTAGTGATGAGCAGGTATTAGGGTTGTTGCGGGAGACGGTTGCAGCCTGAGGAAGGTTGTACTTAAAAAGTAATTGTTCCTTATTTACGACTCTAGAAAGTATTTCCCTTAAGCAGCTTAATGTGGAGTTCACACATTAAAAAATGCGCCAATAAGTGCGTTACTTTTCACTATCTGATAGTATTTAGCTAATAAAAATACCCTTTAAGGGTGCTAAGAAATATTAAAAATTGGAGCAATGGATGTCTGTGATTTGCACAGTGGATAAATCTGAATTTTGGCAACAGCTATGTAATCAAAGCCAACATCAGGTTGTAGAATCACCTTCAAACTTAAGTAGTTCGGACGATAAGCCAACCTATATATTACAAGCTTTAAATGCGGAAGAGATCGTATCGCTAATAAACGAACATCAGCGTGTAACGGTAGTTGTTTCACCCGCACATATTGTTCTACGAGATCTTATAGAAAAAGATCATTCAACAGCAGTAAGCGAACTTCAAAATAAACTGGATGCTTTGTATTCGCTCTACAAAAAATATAGAAGCTCCATTTCTGTTCTACCTCTATCTGCTTTTTGCTGCAATTGTTCAACTGATACTTCAGCGATTCCTTGGCTCGAGAAGACAATTGATGTGTCGAAGACAGCAGCTAACATTGACTCAGTTATCGCTCATAGCTTGTATAACCAGAGCGCCAATGCAATTAAAGCTTATAAAAAAGTGCAGTCGTGTTTTTCTCTGAAGGATGATGAGTCGATATTTTATCCTGACATCACAAAGCTGCAACACGCTCTTACTGTAAACGCTCTTGAGCAACAAGAACTTTTGAGTGAGAACGAAAGGGTTATTGAACAAAACTTTTTACTGCTAGATACCCTTGAGACTAAATTGTTGGAGTTATCATCTCAAAAAGATCAATATACTCAAGAGATTAAGCATATACAGGAGCAGAACAAAGCATTCATTAAAGAAAATAATTTAGTATCAAACAACTTTAAAGAAGCGAAAGATGAGCTTGATTCAACCAAAAATGAGTATGCAAGCTTCGTTCAGACCAGCAAAAAAGAATTAACTGCTTTAGAGAAAACCAAAAACCGTGAAATTAAGCAACTAGAAAGTAAGTTAGAGCAAAAGTCACAGGTTGAACAAACGCTAAGGGCAGAATTAGCCGAACTCAGAGCGATAAAATCGAGCAAGCTCTGGAAAGTTTCAAGCAAAGTTGAAAAATTATCAAATGTAGTCGACAAGCAATCAGCAAAACGCAAAAAGTTATCACAAGATATGAGTCTTCTTTATACCAGTGATTTATTCGATGCTGATTGGTATTTGGAAACATATTCCGATGTTAAAAAAGAACGCATCGATCCGGCAGAACACTATTTACTGTATGGCGCTAAAGAAGGAAGAAAGCCTTCTCCTCTCTTCGATGGCAACTGGTACTTACAGGCCAATCCAGATGTGGCGAGTGAAAATACTAACCCTTTAATCCACTACATAAAGTTTGGACGGGAAGAAAAGAGACCAATGTCGCCTGTAATGATAACTTATAAGAAAAAGTAAAAGAGCAACACTATGTCAAGACATCTTCTATGGATTGGAGCTGGTGCGGCTCATACACCTGATTTCGATTACACCAAATATACAAAAGTTATTTTAGTTGATCCGCTACTCCAATCAGAGTCATTAGAACAACTGAACAATAACGAAAAATTCGTTAGTGTAGTGAAGGGGGTTACTACTGAGTCTGTCGGCAATCAATCATTCAAGCTTTTCAACAATGAAGAATTTTCATCATTCCTAGAGCCAGTTGGCCTTAAACAAATCTATCCGAACTTAGTACAAGAAGAAATTCTTGATGTTGAAACGACTAGCATTTCCCAACTCATTAAAGAACATCAGGTAACAGGTTGTGAAAACACTTTGTTTCTGGATGTCCCTTGTTTGGCTGAAGAAATTTTAAATGAGCTTAAGACTAGCAATATTTTGAGATTGTTCCATGAAGTCTATATCACCGCAGGCAAGCAACCACTGTATAGGAATGGTGGCGATATTGATACAATCACCGAGTTGCTCGACGGTATGTTCTATCAATTTGTGAGTGGGCACGGGAATGATGTTGATGTTCGTACTTACAATTTTGAGTTTAATCCACTTTTAGAAAGCGTACAGCTACAAAAAGAGGAGAATCTGGACCTGCAGGCCCAATTAAAACTAGTCGTTAATACACATCAAGAATTAGTAAGTGAAAAAGAAGAGTTGGAAACCTTGTTATCTAACTCTCAGTTGGCTTTTAGTGAAGTTCAAACAGAACTTCATACTGTTAATGAGACAGTAGCGGAGCAGAAATTAGCGAACAATGAACTCCAAAGCCAACTAAAAACTGAGCGAGATAGATCAACTATCCTTCAACAAAATATAGAAACCTTGGGAGCTAATGAAGAGGTTAACTTAAATAAACTCAGAGTTTTAGAGTCTGACCTGCAAGCTGAAAATAAAAAGTTAGAAGATTACGTAAAGCAGGTAAATGAGCTGAATTCGGAAAGGCAAGTTCTAAAAGCTCAACTGGTGGAGGCCGAAAGTGATGTAATTGCGAGTAAGGCAGCGGTTAAGCAGTTAGAAAGTCAGCTACACGAAGAGCAATCCCAGTCAAAACAACTCACCGAACTTGTTGAAAGCTTAAAAGCTGAGCTGCAGGCTAAAAGTGACAACATTTCGTCGTTAGAAGCAGAGCTAAGTTCAGTCAGCAATGATGCAACAGTACGAATTGACACATTAACGAAAGAAAATGAAAAGCTAATTTCTTCATTGGGCGCCGAAAAGGTCAAAGCTGATAAGGCACAGGCAAATGAAAACGATTTAAGGTCAACGTTGGATGAGCTCCAAATAAGGCACAAGCAAGATTCTGATTCTTATACTAACAAGATTCACGAGCTTAAAACTAAGCTTAATGAAAGTGAGGAAAAGTACAAAGAAACGTATGGATGGTTTGCCAGTAGAAAGCAGCAGGCAGAGGCGCTAACTGTTGAGGTTGAAGCACTGAAACGGGAAAACTCGCTTTTAGCGTCGAATAATGAAACTGCGTTAGCAATTAGTCAGCTAGAAAATAAGCTAACATCTATGTTGAACAAGCAAAGCGACGAAAGTATTGAAATAGCAAACGCACTTGGAAAGCACGTAACGCGCTGCCACGAAGAGCAGAAGAGTAATATATCTAGTCAGTTTGAACTAAGAAAATTATCTGCGCTTTCTCGGTTGCCTATATCAATAAGCTCTCAAGATATGGACTCATCAAATTTGGCTGAGCTTTCATCGTTGGTTAGCCATAATGTTTATGATGTAATCATAGAGTTCGGTAGCGGTTTAAGTACGGTAGTTTCAGCAAGCGTTCTACAAGATAAAGCTGGTAGAGGCGTTAATAACGATAAGCTTCTTCAAGACGAAAGTGATAGTAGCTATTTGGAAAATGTACTACCTAAACATATCGTTAGCTTTGAGCAAAGTTCAGAGCGCCTACAAAAAACTGCTACACTGTTAGCTGATGCGGGTGTGGAAGCTTATGTTGACTTGTGTCATACCCCCATGGTTTCCGTACCGTTAACAGAAAACTCGACGGGCGGTGAGTTATTTTATGACTGTTCAGAAAAACTTCTAGAGCTTAAGCGAATCCTTAGTAATAGAAAAGCTAATATTTTGGCTATTGTGAATGGCCCACAGTTAAACAGCGATACTGATAAAGAAAAATACTGGGCGTTGCCTTTAGTTTTAGATTACTTGTCACAGTGTAATATTACTTTTTTTATCGACAATACAAATGTAGGGCAGTTAAACAACCTTGTAAAATCATGGGAGGGCGAATGTATGCGCCGTCATTTAACTGCAAATGTTGAAAAAATTAAAACACCGAATGGTGTCACTATGATCGCAGTACAATCGTAGCGTAGAAATGCCAGTTATTGAGTAATTGCAGAGCGCCTGATAGAATGCGCGCCGCTTTTTATCTCTTTATATACTGGACGTAGATGATAAGAAAATGGACATGAGTAAAAAAAGTCAATCCCTCATTAAGGAAGCGAATAGCTTCTTTAAGCAAAACAAATTTGAAGAAGCCGAGCAGCTTTATAGGCGCGCAGGTGAGTTGCTGGGTTCTAACCTTGTAGAAACGAGCGTTTGGTTGTGTCAGAAACGAAAGAATCAATTAAGCACGTCTTCCAGTAATAGCATGAGTGCAGCGTTAGTTAATTCTAGCGCTTACACAGCCGAAAAATTTTTAAAACAGCAGAAACAGCTAGAGCAAACTCAACAATTGCTTGAAGACTACTACCTGCAAACGCAAAACCTAAAACTTCAGCTAATGCAGAGAAATTAAGATGAAAGTATTAACCGTTTTTGGCACTAGGCCTGAAGCAATAAAGATGGCCCCGCTAGCAATTAAACTTGCCCAGCAAGAAGGGATTGATGCGCGCGTGTGTGTTACAGCACAGCATCGTGAAATGTTAGACCAGGTTTTGGGGTTATTCGAAATTAAACCCGAGTACGACCTTAACATTATGAAACCAGGTCAAGATTTAACTGATGTGACCACCAACATCTTGCAAGGTATTAAGCCAATACTAGCTGAGTTTAAACCCGATGTGGTGTTGGTGCACGGCGACACAGCGACCACCTTTGCTACTAGTTTAGCTTCTTATTATCAGCAAATTCCCGTTGGCCATGTGGAAGCCGGCTTACGTACAGGCAACATTTACTCTCCGTGGCCTGAAGAGGCAAACCGAAAGTTGACCGGTGCCATTACTACTTTCCACTTCGCCCCTACAGAGACATCGCAACAGAACCTACTTAATGAGGCAGTGGCTCAAGAAAACATAACGGTAACAGGTAATACAGTAATAGATGCCTTGTTAGACGTTAGCGCTAAGCTTAAAAATGACACTGCACTTAATAGTGAGATGGAAGAGCGTTTCAGTTTCTTAAATAAAGATAAAAAATTAATACTGGTTACGGGTCACAGAAGAGAAAGCTTTGGTGGCGGCTTTGAGCGTATTTGTAAAGCACTGGCCTACACCGCAGAACAGCATCCAAGCTGTCAAATTGTATATCCTGTTCATCTGAACCCAAATGTGCAAGAGCCTGTTAATCGCTTACTAAAAGGCGTACCAAATATCACGTTAATCGAACCGCAAGATTACCTGCCTTTTGTTTATCTGATGAACCAAGCGCATATTATTCTGACCGATTCAGGCGGTATTCAAGAAGAGGCTCCCTCGTTAGGCAAGCCTGTTCTTGTAATGCGCGACACTACAGAAAGACCAGAAGCAGTTAGCGCGGGAACCGTTAAATTAGTGGGCACTGATGTTGATAAAATAACAACCAGCCTTAATCGGTTATTGACTGATGAAAAGGCGTATGAAGAAATGAGCTTTGCCCACAACCCATACGGCGACGGTAAAGCATGTGAAAGAATTATTGAAGTTTTAAGAGAGAAAGTTAATGCAAATTAATAAAACAGTATGCGTTGTCGGCATGGGCTATATTGGTTTACCTACGGCAGCACTTTTAGCGAACCGTGGTTATAAAGTACATGGCGTAGATGTTAATAAGCATGCGGTAGCTACTATCAACGAAGGCAAAATACACATTGTTGAACCAGAGCTAGACACATTCGTCCACTCTGCGGTAAATAGCGGCATGTTAAGTGCTCACTTAGAGCCTGCAGAAGCAGATGTATTTCTAGTTGCCGTTCCTACACCGTTTCACCACGATAAACTTAACGAAGTAACTAATTCTCCTGTTCCAAACTTAGACTACGTAAAAAGTGCCACCAAAGCGATAGCGCCTTTCGTTAAGCCTGGCAATCTCGTTTTACTTGAGTCAACTTCCCCTGTAGGTACAACAGAGATGATGGCTGAAGAGTTACAAGCTGCGGGCGTCGATCTATCAAAAATACACGTAGCCCACTCACCTGAGCGCGTTTTGCCTGGCCACATTATGCGTGAGCTAATTGAGAATGACCGCGTTGTAGGTGGCATTAACGAAGCGTCTACCAAGGCTGCAGCAGAGTTTTACCGAACTTTCGTTGAAGGCGAGGTGTTGGAAACAACGTCAAAAACGGCCGAAATGGCGAAGCTAACAGAAAACGCTTTTAGAGACGTAAATATTGCATTTGCTAACGAACTTTCCATGCTTGCAGATGACATGAACATAGATGTTTACGAGCTAATTAAACTGGCAAACCATCACCCACGCGTAAACATCCTGCAGCCAGGTTGTGGTGTTGGCGGCCACTGTATATCAGTAGACCCTTGGTTTATTGTTAACTCTGCAAACGGCAAAGCAAAAATGGTTGAGCAAGCCCGCAGAACTAACGATTACAAGTCTGAGTGGGTTGTTGAAAAAGTTAAGAATGCCGTGCTTGAATTTGAAAAAGAAAACGGTAGAAAGCCTCAAGTGGCATGCATGGGCTTAGCTTTTAAACCAGATATCGATGACTTACGTGAATCACCAGCGTTATACATTACCCAAGCTTTGAATGAAACTAATGATGTCGTGGCTGTTGAACCTAATATCCAAAGTTTTGATGGATTAAAGCTAGTGTCTGAAGAACAAGCAGACAATGCAGATATTTTGGTTTATTTGGTAGCCCATAGCCAATTTAAAGCTCATAGCAAGAGTGACAAAACTTTAGATTTCGCAGGCTTATTCCGCTAAGTAGCTAAAATAGGTTGGCTTCATAATATTTTATCGAAGCCACTTAACTCATAGATAGAGCGTTATGTATTACGATTCCATTGAAGAATTGTCTTCAAACTTAACATTTCCAAGAAAATCAAACATTGAACAGACAGTCTCCGGTCGTATTATTTACTTAACAAGTGATGATGTCTATCTGAAAGCTGATAGCGTACCAGAATTCTTGTCTGAATTAGTTAAAAATTCAATTGAAACAATAGTTCTAATTAGAAAAGAATGTCAACGTCAAAAAAATCCTGTAGGAAATGATAGTTCTGAGTTAGAAACGGTTAATGAAGGAATACGTTTTCTAAAATATTACTGTTTTAAAGATGAAATTCCTAATGATCGACTCGAAGGTCTCAATTATCAAATAAACAAATTTCTGGAATATTTTGCCGTCTATAGACCAAGCTATATTTTAGTTTCATACAATGAGTACTTAGCTCTACCCGCCTACATCGCTGCAACTCAATTAGGCATTTCATTTCTCCAGATTCAAACGAAAGATAAACTTACTAATCTAGCAAATGTTCTTAGAGAACTGAGCCAAGAGGATGCTGGGGAAGAAATCATAAATCAAGAATGCACAATTGATTTATCAGTAGAAAAATCCTTATTGAAGAGTTATTTCTATAACCAGAGAACGGTTGATTACAACGGGCTGCTTCAAAAAGACGATGCTAGTGAGTCGAGAAAGATTCCATTTATAAAGTCAGAGTTTAGTTCTAAAATTTATGGTACTACTTTGCAAGCAAGGAATTCTCAACAGCCAAATGAGTATAGTTCCGCTCTTGTCGACGGTTTGGAATGGTCAATAGATGTTCGAAATCTTGTTGAGTTAGATGTATTTTTTGATTTAAGTATATCGAATAAGCCAAGTGATACTGTTGCCCATAAGCAACTTATTTTGAAAATTGAATTTGTTGATAGAATAGGATCTTCACTTACTCCCTGTGAGAGTATTCCTAAGAGTCAAAGTGTTGGGAATTACGTTTATGTAAGTATAAGTAATAAATACTTCACTAAAGTCACCTTACCAATACCTACACATGCACACCTCATCAACCTAAAACTAGAAAGGTGGCAATTTTCTAATGAAATAGTCGCATCGAATACTATTGGTTACGCTGGGTTAAAAAGTGGTGTAAGTGTTATAATTCCAAGTTTCAAAGGTGAGAATACAATTACAGAGTGTTTACAAAGCTTGGCGTTACAATCTCTATCTCCAGAGCTTTTTGAAGTAATTGTAATATTAAACGGTGAAAAAGATAATACAGAACACTTGATCAATGCCTTCAGGAAGAAAAATCCCAAGCTGGAACTTAAGCTGTTAAATAGTATTGAGACCGGAGCTGGAGCCGCTCGGAATATGGGAATTGCGGCTGCAAGAAGAAAATATATTACTTTCGTTGATGATGACGATCTAGTTTCACAAAACTTCCTAAAAGGGCTTATGGCTTTTAGTAGTTCAGATCGTGTTGTTCTTTCCAATATTGAAGACTTCGCTAATGATGACTTTTTTGAAAGCCCCATTGATAAACAGATATCAGCAAACCAGGGAAGAGAAGATGTCCCTTACAGCGAGATTTCATCTGCAGTAACACTAAATGCGTGTAAACTCATTCCCACTCATTTTGCAAAAAGTATCAACTATAATACTAGGTTAAAAAGTGGTGAAGACGTTGATTACTGGACGAGGTTGGTCAATGAATTTGAGCCTAAATTTTGTTGTGTGGAAGAAAGTTCTGCTTCTACTTATTTTCGGAGAGTGCGTGACAACTCAGTTTCAAGACAACCAGAATCTTTTGAGTTCAATGTAAAGCAACGCTTAGAGGTAGTTTCTGAGCTTGAGAAAATTAAAGCTCAAAAGCACCTTGAATCGTTTGTTCGCAGTAAAATAAATGCCCAACTAGGTTTCGTAAACCGTTACTTAGTTAAATACCCAGAAAAATGGTCAGAGTTTCGAGTTGAGGCAGAATCATTGCGTCTGGGAGTGCAAACCTTTCAATATGTAAACAAAGGGTTATCTAAAACATTAGTTATTTCGTATTGTTTTCCTCCGTATATTGATACTGCGGGCATTGTTTGCGCCAAACGGATTATTAAAGCGAATCGACCCGTCGACGTAATATCCAACTCGATGCAGAAAATAAGACAAGTTGATCCAGCCTTACTCGGAATTGTTAATCCTTATATAGGAGTTCATACAGAAATAAAAGACTCTCCTAGTTTTTCAAACTGGAACATTATAAAGGCCTTCTGTGAGAAATCACTTAAAATTGCAGAAGCTAATATATCCAAATATACGGAAATTTTTAGTCGCTCAATGTGGCCAGCTTCACATTTCGCTGCAGCCCTAATAAAGATGCGAAATCCTCACTTGAAGTGGACCGCCGAGTTTTCAGATCCGTTGCTTGTTGACATTCATGGAAACAACCGAACGTGTGAAATCGATAGTGATTGGCTTTCGAGCAATGGGTTCTTAGAAGAGATAGACAAGAAAGGTTTCAGAATCGAAAAAAATTCTTTACTTTTCTACTGGTGCGAAATGCTACCTTATATATTCGCAAACGAGTGTGTTTTCACTAATCATTCTCAGAAGGCTTATATGCTTAGAATGGTAAAAGACAAAAACTTAATAGCTAAAGTAGAACGTGAAGCGCTTGTTTCTCAACATCCAACTCTTCCTCGCAAGTTTTATAAGCTTTCTAGCTGCGAATACTCTGTCGACAAGTCTACTATAAACATAGCTTATTTTGGCTCTTTCTATGCGACAAGAGGTGTTGGCGAAATACTGGAAGCTCTGAGTAAACTAGAAAACGATATGAAAAGACATTTTAGATTTCATATTTTTACACAAGATCCAGATTCCATTAGTTTAAGTGAAGAAGTGCAAGGAAATGTTGTCTTGAACAAAATGGTTCCATACTTAGACTTTTTATCAGTGTCAAATAATTTTGACTGTCTAATTGTAAATGATGCACAAACTAAAGGCTTTAAGTGGGTTAACCCTTATTTGCCTTCCAAGTTGAGCGATTATAAAGGCAGTAGCAGTAAAATTTGGGCTCTTTGTGAAGAAGGCAGTGAGTTGGAAAATAATAATAACGACAGCGCTTTGAGCTTTAAGTCAAGGATTGGCGATATCTCTTCTAGTATGATGGTATTAAAGCAGATGCTTGGCTCATTCAAAAAAGTTTCAGATTAGTTGCTGGCAATTAAAGTGTTATCACTTAATTCAATTTTTATAGATACAGATGAATAGAGAATGAAAAAAACAAATTATTGGGATGAAATGCATGAGGCCCCGATCGTCCATTCGAAAAGTATCGAGTCAAGTTGGCCTTTGTTTGAATCTTCCAGACTTCGGGTTCGTATAGAAAATGGCAAAGTTGAAGATAATCTGCCAATAGATGCGCTTCTCGTACCCGGAAAGAAAACTAGCAAAAAGTTAATAGTCGCTTTTCATGGTGCTATTCAACGAAAACTTATAAAGATTCCGCGGTTTGAGTGGCTGAGTCAATTAAACAAGAGGGAAGAACATAAGCTCTATATAGCAGACACGACTTTAGAACTTAATGAGGACCTAACCCTTGGATGGTATATCGGCAAGCCGAATGATTATTTGATAGAGAAAATAAGAAAGTTTATAGAGCACGTAAGGTATATAAATGAGATTGAAGAGATTGTGCTTATGGGTTCGAGTGGAGGTGGCTTCGCCTCTCTTTCCGTAGGTTCATCAATGAAAAAATGCTGTAGTTTAGCCTACAATCCTCAATCTGACATTTGGGATTTTACCCCTGCTCACTCGGAAATGTTTATTAAGTCTACGTTTGATGGGGCAAATGTTGACCTAGTTAAAGAAGACATTAAATTTCGAACTGACCTTATTGAGCAGTACAAAGAAGGTCGTCACGAAAACAGATTCATTTATTATCAAAATACCGGAGACGTTGAACATGTAAATAAGCATTGGAGACGCTTTGCAAAATCTCAAGGAGTACAGTTAAAGAATGGAAGGTCGTTTAGCCAGAGGGGGATTTTTATATCTGATTTCGATGGCGAAGGACATACTAGACCTCCTGTCGCAAAGAATGATGACTTGATCGATCTTGCATTCGGTATGGCTTCAATGCCAGCTAATTTAATTCTCGAAGACAAGACATTAGACTCATTTATAAGCAAAGAAAAGTTTGAAATCGGTGATTGGGATCTACAAAGTATTCCTAAGGAATGGTTGATGTATGCGTCGAAGAATACTTACAAGATTCCTCCAGAGTCGCATAATCAATGCTACACAGACAAAAATGTCCCATTGAGAATTTTTGACGGACAGAAATATGATCATCCAGTTTTACAGGCGCAAACAGGATTAAAAATTCTAAATAATGTTCTGCTAAACCCCGATGACGAAAGTGCTAAGTTACACGTAAAAGATATCATCAATCATTTGCTGAGCACTTCTATTGAACAGGATGGAGCATTATTTTTTCCTTTTAAGTTTGACTGGCATCAAGGTAATTTGAAAGCTCCTTGGTATTCGGCCATGGCACAGGGCCAAGTATTACAGCTCATGTGTCGCTATGCAGAGTTTACTAAAGATAACACCTTTTCAAATGAAACTGATAAGGTCTTCGACTCTTTTGATAGAGTTTGCAAGCTGCATGATGTGATTAGCGTATCTCACATTGACGAAAATGGATTTTTGTGGCTTGAGGAATATCCTTATCCGAGCTTTAACAAGTTTGTTTTAAATGGGCATATATTTGCAAGTTTAGGTGTTTATGAGTATTGGCGATTAACAAATAACGACTTAGCTAAGAAAATTGTTCTAGCCGCCTTTAATACAGTTAGAAGATACATACCAGAATTTAGGAACCCTAACTGGAGTTCTCACTATGACCTAAGAAGTAAATTGTTGATCCGTAATTATCATCAAACGCACATAATGCAATTGGAAGCTATCTACAGGGTATTAGGCGACTCATTCTTTACCCGAGCTGCAGACACCCTTGAAGCCGATTTTCCTCATTTTCAGACAGCGTGTTCCGTTTATGTGAAAGAGGGAAAACATATAGGTTATCGCGCTGACAATACTAGATTGCCGACTAAACTTGTCGAAAAGAGAGAGTTTTCCCTCGAAAAAGCTGTTGCTCTAAACTGTGCGGTCAGAACAAAAATAGAAGAGGAAGATGGTATTTGGCTTTTGATTGAAGATGCTAAAAGTGAGTTAGACGGGTTCTGGTTTTTAGAACGAGAAAAGTATGTATTCCCGCGGTTATGTACAGATAGGAGAGACTATCCTCGACCCAGAGTTTTTGTTGCCAATGGAGAGATAGTTACAGTAAATAGTTTCAATCAGTGGGCATCGCCGATTAATGAGGTAGAACTTAATACAGAAGGTGGGGAACAACTCGAAGTTGTCTCATCTGCTTTATGGAACGGTGAGAGATACATTTTACTCAAGCGAGAAAAAACATTAGCTTGGCATTTACTCGAGCGGAAAGAAGGGTATTTACAGTAAGTTCATACCAATAAATGCGGTTAAAAATATTAGGGTTAAATAATAAACTATTATCTCATACATTTAAGTAAACCTTAAAAAATCTGACCGCATTTTTGTAGGGTAATATTTAATTTGAACAGTTGGTCAGTTCAAATGAAGGTATTACATATCTCTGAAGTCAAGCTGAATATTAAAGGTGCCGTATGGACTATTTTTTATGGACTGAAAAATCTAATGCTAGAAATCTTTTAACTAACAAATATGAGCCACTCCAGCCTTTTTTATTCTTGAGCTTTTTAGAGTTTGCGAATGCAGATACGATGATAGATATTGGTGCAAATGTTGGCTTCTATAGCTTTATTTCGACACTCTGTCCAAGCATAAGAAGTGTGTACTCTTTTGAACCTGACAACTCCGCGTTCATAGAACTCAAAAATAATGTCACACTAAATAACTTAGAATGGAAGATAAGACCTTTTAAATTAGCAGTTTCCGACAAAAAGGGGACAGTGAATTTTGGTAGTCACTCACCAATGTCTGGAGTGAATGGTATATTAGAGTCTTCTATTCATGAACAATCACTTTTTAATGAGTTTTATCCGGTTTCTACAATTAAGTTAGACAGCATAAGTGAGTTAAATAGAAGAACTCTAGGTATAAAAATAGACGTTGAGGGTCATGAGCTTAAAGTTATAGAAGGTGCGGTGAAGATATTAAAAAACAATCCATCTATAATTCAGATAGAGCATTATGTTGGTGGGGAAATTGACAAAAAATTAAAAGAGTTAGGCTTTTTTAATTTTTTCTCTGCTGGCCACGATTACTACTATAGTAATATAAGAAATTTTTTAGAACCGTCTTTTGTTAACAGGGCTTTGAGTTACGCCTCATCGTGGCTAGTTGAAACTAGCTCAGGTAGACTTCCCGAAAGAGATACTATTAAGTTTTGTCTTACTTCGAACTGCGAGTTAAAAAATTCAAAGGTTAATGCGCAAGCGCTACTGAAACCAAACTTTTTCGTAGAGCCAGAATATGCTTTCTATCTTATGGTTGATGGAGAAAAGGCTGAGCAGCAATGGTATTCAGAATCTAACTTTGCCTCCTTTAATGCCCCCGATAGTTATTCCTCTATAGAAATCATCGCTTTTGTTCGTGAAAAAAACAACAATAATAAGAAAATAACGGCTACAGGTTACGTTGATAAACCAGTCACCGGTTATCGACCTGATTCCGCAGTTTCAGAGTCTTATAAATTACCCAATGAATATTTAGTGACGGCAAGTCATGAAGCGAGAGAATTTCAAGGGTTTTCTGATTTGAAAATCGAGAAGTTATTGTTTGAACTCTCTGAAAGTAAATGCGAAAAAATAGTTTTAATTTGTGATGATGCTTTAGCTTTTGAAATATTGTATCAGATAAAGAGTGAAGAGATATCGGATTTGGAGGTCATATTTTATCGACTTTGTGACAATCCTTTGAATAACAAGATACATTTATTTATTGACCAACTTCCTATTAAATTAAAAATTGCCGATATATCCTCAATATCTGAAGAGCGTAGTTTGCTAAAGAGAGACGATAACCAAGGAGCTTTCGTTGTACTGCGGAGTCAAGCGTTGGTCCATATGCATGGAAAACTGTCTCAGATAGAGTACATCGTGTCGTTAGCTGGCAAGCAAGGAAAGGTGTTTTCAGAAGAGCTTTCAGACAGTTCCTTTAAATCCATGGTTAAAAAGCTGTGTCAAAAATACTCGGTAGAATGTAGATGGCTAAAATTACGTTCAACAATTACAAGTGCAGGGGTTTCAAACGCGGAGGATCAAGAGACTATTCAAAACGAAAAGGGCTCTTTATTACGTGCATTAGACTTCAGCATCAACTAATAAAATTTTTAAGTTTTGAGGCTATTCAGAGAATATGTGGTTGAAAAAAAATAGGGATGGTTTAGTTGGTCTTAAGTATCTAAATGTAGTTTCGCTTTTAGACGAGTTCACCCATGAGTGCTTTCGCCAAGACACTAATTTATTTCCAATCTCTCCATCGAATTGGAAAGAGGAAATAAAGCAAGCTCAACCCGATTTCCTATTCGTAGAAAGTTGCTGGTTTGGAAACAATAACCAATGGGGCAGCTTAATGTATGGCAATTCATACAATGCGCCAAATCAAATGCATGAGTTAGCCAAGGTTGTCGAATATTGCAAAAAAGAGGGTATCCCTACGGTTTTTTGGTCTAAAGAAGATCCAGTTCATTACGACAAATTTGCTCCCACGGCTAAGCTGTTCGACTATGTGTTTACTACAGACGTAAATATGGTCGAAAACTATCAAAAAGACTACGGTATAGATGCAGAACCGCTTTGCTTCTTTTGTCAGCCAGCGGTACATAATCCTCTGGAAGTTATCCCGCGAAAAAATAAAGCTGCTTTCGCAGGCTCTTATTACTCAACTAAAAAAGAGCGCTGTGCTGATTTCGACGTATTAATTAACGCCCTAAAAAAGGCGAATGTTGATTGCGATATTTTTGACAGATGCCTTCACCGAAAAGAGTCAAACCTAAAGTTTCCTGAACGGTACAAGCAGAACGTGGTTGGTTATTTAGAACCGAGTGAAATGTGGAAGGCTTATAAAGGCTATAAGTACACAATCAACATAAATTCAGTTAAACAAAGCCCTACTATGTTTGCTCGCCGTGTATATGAATCGTTAGCTTCTGGAACACCTGTAGTTAGCAATTATTCTAAAGGCGTTGTCGAGCAATTTGGCGATATTGTTTGTGCTAGCGATGACCCTGATGAAATTGTAAGCTTCCTAGAGAAAATGCAAGATGAAAGCGAGTACAGAAAATTAGTTGAGAAAGGCGTGCGTGAAGTGTTAAGCAAACATACGGTGGCAGATAGGCTAAAACAAATTTGCAATAGGATTGGCATAGATGTTACCGATCATTTACCAAATGCTTATTTAATTGCTAATGTCAGCACCATACAAGAAGCAGAGCACGCTTACACAGTGTTCACCAATCAGACTTATAGAAACAAGCATCTAGTTGTAAATATGACAAATGAAAGCGCGCTTTACCCTTATTTATTGAAAAATGATAGCAACATAACATACAGATTAGTTAACGAGTTTACTCAGCCTCCTAAAGGACTTCGTGTTGAATTGACAATGGGTAAAGAGTTACCAACTACAGCTTTAGAAGACTATGCTTTGAAATCGTTGTACAGCGCAAGTATTTAGATTGTTTTTTAATTCGAGTCCAGAGTATCAAGTATTTCCTTGATCTTTTTAACAGAGAAAGAGGCTTTGTCGGCGTTATAAACCATATCAGGTACATAACCAAGCCTACGCATTTTTTCAGCAATATAATCCGAAATCTTAATATCAAACGAAGGCGCCTTTACTACAAACCTTGCATTAGATTGTGCAAGTAAATAATCAGGTGCTATTTTTCCAACTAACTCTTTATCTATGTTACCTGCAGTATGAAAAAACACTACTGTTCTGAAAATTCTAGCTAGATAGTTAAACATGGAATAAACAGAAGAAGAGCCAAATACTAATAAAGTTCTATCATTCAAAGCGTCAGGGTTATCTAAAATAAATGCTCTGCCAAAATTAGGCAGGTTGTTATCATAAACAACCACTCGATTGTAATTGAAAGTAGTAAGGAAGTCTTCAGGGTGCCTTTGTATTGGGTAAATCTTCGACCCAAGATCGCCAGCCATTATACGTTTTACGTATACATCTTTATTGAAGATATTTTCTATAGGCGCGCAGTCTAGCCCCAATTTTTTTGCCACTTCCATTGTAGCTACTCTAGCGCCATGACAACTCCAATGTGTGTCACAAACTCTGAAGGTCCGTTCTTCAAAATGCTTCAGTGCACTAATGGGGGTAATTAAGCTAAATGAGTCGTCAACAAGTTTATTTAATTGGTCTAGCGGTGTGTGTTTTGATTTCCTGAAAGGGTAGTGCTCTTCAACAACGAATTCTTTCGAAGGGGCAATAAGAAATGCACTCTTACCTGCCTGACTTAGCGCTAGGGAGCTAAAAGTATTAGCGTAGTCTGCCCAATTTTTCTTTTCTGTCCAACTGAGTTTCGCTTTACCCGTGAACTGCTCAACACTATTGTTGGTGTCGTTATCAAGGTACAGCCACTTGTCTTCGCCTTCTAGAATTTTAAATACGCCCTCTATGCAAAGTTCGTAAATCACGTGTAAGTGACTATCGTGAATAATTGCTATAGAAATACTAGATGATTTGGGAACTAGTGTGTGGTCGAAACCGCAGAATACATCCTGCTGAAAATTACTTTCTGTAGTTGCCACCTTTTCAATTACATCAGGCCTTTCAGTTTTCAATAAGAGTGGCAATACTTCATGACCATCTAAAAGTACTAGAGAAGCCTCAACGTCTATCTTTTTGAGGAACCAGCCTTTTACTCTAATTCCTTCTTTTTCAATAGTATTCCCCTCGTGTTGGTCACCATTGCTGGGCTCATCTAAACACCATCTAAACTTACCGCTAACGTCAATGTCTGCTTGCTTCACAGAAATAGTAAAAACTGCCATTACTTTCTTATCATCCTATCAAAGATAGTCATCAACTAGACTATATTCATGTTCCATTAAATACTTTAAATTGCCTAGCGATTGAGGGATACCTGCTCTCGTACGACTATTTCGATGCAAAGGTTTTAACGATAGGTTGAACTCTTTGTTTAACAACTCAATAGAGGTAGCGAAATTATGCATCGAACCAACAAAGCTAAAATCTCGAATATCAACCGCTGAAAAATACCGAGTATAGGTGTTCACCATGTAAGGTATAGAGCCATCTTTAATTATTCTTTCTACGATATCTTGTTGGTTTTCTATGCCTTTAGATATGTAGAGTTTATGAAGTGTTTCATAATGAGGATGTTTCCATTGTAAGTCTAATAAGTGACCCACTAAAGACCAAATACGCTGAATGGGATCCCGAACCCAAACCATACGGTGTGCTTTTGGGAAAAGTTCGCAATGTTGGGGGTGAGGCCTAAAATGACCATGCACAATACTAGCGCCACCTGTAACTTGGATAGGAATTCCTTGTCCCAGCTTCTTAGCCTCGTCTGGCCGATAAACATCGTAAACGCTTGAGCGTCCAAACTCCTTGTAGAACATCTGGCGTAATGAACTGCCTGCTGTCTTAGGGATATGGTATGAAAGCCACTTAATGTCGTCTGGCTGAGCTGTTCCATGTCGAAATTGAAACAGTGATGAAAGTGTTCGTATTAATGTCATAGTGCATCTGAAACCTTGCTAGCGCCCCAGTATAACAGAGTTTTTAGCCCAACCACACGTGACCCACAAAGTTTTAAATGTGTTATACATCCCAGTTTGTTATCATGAATGGCTACTAACACGGAAGGGCTACAGGCTAAATGTTGCCCTTAGCTTGGTTTAAGAGGAATGTAATGTTTTTAATTTGTACAGCAGAACACTCGGTGTTGTGGGAAGCGCTGTGTAAATCTTTGTCTTTGTATACGGTAAGTTCGATTGATTCTTTTGATAGTTCGAAAGAGCTTAACGTTGTCGCACGACCTGTAACGAAGACAGATCTCGACCGGCAAGAACAAACTTTAGAAAGTGTCGATATAGCGCTGGTCACTTTTCCTCCTGAGCTTCAACTAGCTGCTGCTTTGCATTACAGAGAAACATTTACAGTGCAAACCGTCATCAATAACTTGGAAGCAACACGAGTACTCGCTCAAAGTGGATCGGCTAATCATGTATTTTCTATTGAAAACCTAGCTAGTGGGTTACGCGGTATCGAATCAGGTAATAAGGTTGCTCACTACCTTTCTAATTTAAAAACACCCGAGTTCTCAACACATTCTCGTAATGTTGCAAAATCAGTATTAAAACTAGAACCTCAAATAGCGTCTTCATATGATAAAGTTACGCAGTTCTTTGTAAATGATTTTAATACTCAGTCTGAAGCTAACTCCTCTTTTAGTGATGCTGCAAACTGCCTCATTGAGGCTATGCAGGAGCTGTATCAAAGTAAAGAAGAATGCCAAGTTTTGATTGAGCAATTAACCAGTACACAAATTGAGGTTGCTCAATTAATGGGCTCTGGGCGCGCAAAAGAAGCTTCTTTAGAGCAAGATGTATCGGTTCTTACTTCACAACTTTTTGTGTTGCAGCACCAATTAGAAATGGGCGGAGGGCTCACTTCTACTAACAACTCAAAAGACATTTCCGCGCTATCGGCAAAAAACAAAGAATTAGAACTAGAAAATGCTAACCTTCACGCGAAGATTAAGCGTAAGTCACAAGTAGAAAAGCAATTGCGTCTTCAAGTCGCTGAGCTGCGCTCAATTAAACAGTCACCATCTTGGAAAGTAACCAAGGGCATAGACAAGTTGAATGCCAAAGTAAGTCGCAATGCTAAGCAACGAAGTCAACTACTTGAGAATGTTGCTCTTGTTTATAGTAGCGATTATTTCGACGCCGATTGGTACCTTTCAACTTACAAAGATGTAAAAGAATCGGGTGTAGATCCAGCAGAACATTATTTGGTCTTTGGAGCTAAAGAAGGGCGTCGACCTTCAGCAGAGTTCGATGGAGACTGGTACTTGAAGAGAAATACTGATGTAGCCAAGTCTGGAATGAATCCACTATTACACTTTTTGAAATACGGAAAAAGCGAAAAGAGAGCGCCGAACAGGTTTTCCTCTTTTTAGGCCATTTAGATTTAAAGGAACTTTATACCAATGAATAATGAGGAAAGCTCTATCGTTGAGCAAGCTAGTGTTCTATTTTCTCAGGGTCAGTATGAGTTGGCCAAAGCGCTGTATGAAAAGGCAGGCAAAAAGTATGGCGAACATTTATTTAAAGCAAATGTTTGGTTGTGTAGTAAACGGCTTGCGCAGCTTGAAAATGGAGAAGAGACTGTGAAAGTGCCTGTGCCGAACTTTACGTCGAATATTGCCTCTTCTCCTTCGTATGTTGAAGAGCAGCTAGAGGAAACTCAAGCTAACCTAGAAAAATACTACTTTGAAGCGCAGAATTTGCGCAACAAGCTGTTCGACATGCAGTAAAGACGAATATTGTCATTTCCTTTATTTCAAATTTCAAAATTATAAAAGTATCGCCATGGACTTAGCACAAGATAGATTAACTGAAGTCGCATCTAGCCTAGCTGCATTTGAACTCAACCCTATAAAACGCAACATCGCTGGTCGAGTTGCATATATCGTTAGCCACGGTGCTAGTTATGCAAGTAACGGTTATGCGATAAGAACGCAAGGCGTAGCCGAAGCGTTAAATATGAAAGGCTTTGAAACTTTGTGTTTCGTGCGCCCTGGCCGCCCATGGGAATTGGATGAAAATGCAAAGGTAAACACCCAAGAATTAGTAAATGGTGTGCGCTATATCCATGCAGGCAAAGACGGAATTTTTCTACCTGAAAGCGAAGAAGAGTTTTTGCGTAAGTCTATAGATTACTATGTTCAAATGTTTCAGCTATTTCGCCCACAATTTGTTTTGGCTGGCAGTGATTATAAAGTAGGTTTACCAGCGTTCGTGGCAGCCTCTCAATTGAACTTGCCGTTTTTCAACGAGGTGAGAGGCTTTTGGGAGCTTTCTCAAGCAACTCGCCAGCCTTCATATTTTAATTCAGATGAATATGTAGCACAGTCAATTCGAGATACTTATGTAGCGGCTCAATCTGCCGGAGTATTCACGTTGAATGAGACAATGAAGCAGGAATTGATAGCGCGAGGTGTACAGAACGACTTAATTCAGTTGGTACCCAACGGGCTTTCAAGCATCCCTCAGTCAAACATAGATTCGAAGGCGCTACGATCAAGTCTAGGTATCGACGTTAACGACAAAGTAATAGGGTACATTGGAAGCTTCAATACTTATGAAGGTATTGAAGATCTTATTGAAGCTGTGGCTCAACTAAATGCGACTGAACAAACTGTAAAGCTGTTGCTTGTTGGCGATGCTTCAGCAATCACCAAACGTGGTTTAAGCGACGATTCAATAGATTCGGCACCTTGGCTGATAAAAACAGGAAGAGTTCCTCACGGCGACGTAATCAAATACTTCTCTGTAATCGATACTATTGTTATTCCCCGCAGAAATGAGCAGGTCTGTGCGATAGTACCTCCTATGAAGATAGTTGAGGCCATCTCTTTTGGTAAAAAGGTAGTGGTTTCAAATGTTCCGCCGCTTCAAGAGTACGCAGATAACTATGACTCTGTAGTAAGTTTTAATGCTGGCAATGTTGAAAGTCTTCTTTCAGCGCTAAAGCTTTCTGTATCTCTTCCAGTACCACAGCCTGTTACCAATTTACTCTTCTCAAATCATGTTGAAGTAATGGTAAACGAATTTAATAGGTGGGCTGAGAAAGATAACGCGAAGAAAATTGCGTCAAACGCTGTTATGCCTAAGAGCCCTACTTTTGACATCAAGAAGCCAAAACTTAAAGCTATATCCATTATGGATGAAATATCTGAAGAGTGTTGGCGTTATGAAATGACAAGTTTTCCTATCAGTCGTGCTAACTACGCAGAACAAGTTGCTTCCTCTACAGCAAACTTCTGTTTCTTGGAGAGCTGCTGGAAAGGCAACAAGGGCACTTGGGAATATGCGTTTACATCACCAGGGTTAAAGCATAATAACGCCCAAGCTTTGTTGGACCTAATTCCACAGGTTAAGCAAAAAATGCCAATCGTGTTTTGGAACAAAGAAGATCCAATGCACTACGACAAATATCTGCCAATAGCTAAATATGCTGACGTTATTTTCACAACAGACTCAGAAAAAGTTGCTAGCTATAAAGCAGACGTGCCGGATGCGGATGTTTACGCCGTACCGTTCGCCGCGCAACAGAAAATTTGCAACCCATCAGGACGATTCAAATCAGAGGCTGAGTCAGTGTGTTTCGCCGGCTCGTATTATGGCGTGGGTCATGACGAGCGTAAACGTCAAATGGATGCACTGCTGCCGTCAATTATCGAATTTGAAGGCGCTATCTATGACAGAATGTCGAAGATAGACAGTGACAGGTACAAGTTCCCGCCGCAATACGCACCATTCATACGCGACGCAGTGCCTTTTACCGAAGTTGTGCAGTTGTATAAGCGATTTAAGGTATTCCTAAACGTGAACACGATAGTCGAGTCGCCAACAATGATGTCGCGTCGTGTTTATGAGTTGCTAGCTTGCGGTACACCAGTTGTATCTACTCCTTCCAAAGCAATAGAAGAGCAGTTCTCGGGTATAGTACAAGTTGCAAAAGATGCCGACGAAGCCAACGTTATCATTGAGCGCTTATTGAATGATGAACATTACTGGGAGAAAACGTCTCACCTCGGCTATAGAGAAGTCATGACTAAGCATACCTATGCTCACCGTTTAGTAAATATTGAAAAAGCGATAGGCATTGACAATGAGCGAGAAGAGCCACTAGTTAGCATTATTACTTGCACAAGACGGCCTGAAATGATTGATCGTATTGTCACAAACATGACGCGCCAAAATCATTCGAATATTGAGCTCATCTTAGTGCTTCAAGGATTTAGCCAATCTCAGTCAGAAGAGCTAATTGGTAAACTAAAGTCTGTCGACTCTAACATTAAGCGTGTTACAGCAATGATTAATGATAGTGAAGAGACGCTGGGCGAGCGGTTTAACAAAGCGGCAGAGAAAGCGAACGGCGAATATATCGCTAAAATGGATGATGATGACTTCTATTTCGCTAATTACCTGAAAGATATGCTAATACCGTTTACCTTTGGTGATTATGGCGTTGTAGGTAAGAAAGAGCTTTATATGTATTTATCTGGTTCTGACAAACTAATAAAACGCTTCCCGGGTAAAAAACATCAAGAAGCAGATTTTGTAGCAGGGGCTACCCTAGTATTCAAGGCTGATGTTTTTCACAAGTACAAGTTCAAAGCGGTTAATAGAGGTGAAGATAGCGAACTATTGAATCGTTTAAAGGCGGACGGCATTAAAGTTTACGCCTCGGATCCTTTTAACTTCATTGTATGGAGAGGGAACGTTGAAGCTCATACGTGGGACGCAACCGATGAGTATTTCTTATCTGGTGAACAGACCGAAGTAGTTGCAGACAACTTCAACCATAAGTTAGTCGATTTTTAAGGGAGTTATATCGAAGAATCCGGTCTGTATAATGAGTATGTTACTTGAATGCTTGGGCGCCTCTCAGTACAAGAGAAATATCTAGATAGGTAGAAATGGAAAAGTTCTTCGATCAAAGTTGGTACTTAGCGACCTATCCTGACGTAGCTAATGCGGGTATAGATGCGTTAACGCACTACAAAAAATTCGGAATAAAAGAAGGGCGTCTACCTTGCGCCCTTCCAGTGTTAAGTGACATAAGAGCGCTTTGGGGCGCTCCTCATTCAATCGACAACTTTTCGCTAGTTCGTTTGCAAGAGCACGTTAAAGGTGAAGGGCCTAATGGCGCCTACGCGTTAGCTAACATAGCCTCGTACTATCACTCTTTAGGAGCCTTCAAAGAGGTCATCACCTTAATAGAGAGCAATACGAAACTACTCTCTTCATTCCCCGAACTTATAGCTGAGCAGGGGGGGTATGTTGTTGCGCTTGAAAGCTACATAAGAGTAGGTGATATCAAAGGTGCCGAAAGTGCGTTGCGAAGATGGGAAGCCGTTTTCTCACCAACTGAGTCTTTAATGGCGCGCTCTTTACTCGAGCAAAAGTACGGTAAAATAAAGCGACTAAATCAGATTTACTCATCTGAACATTTGGAAAATGTAGAAATTGTCGCCGAAGATCTAGCTTTGTTCGATAGCCTCGGCAGTAGTAAGGAAACAAAGCTGTTCCATAAACTTAAATCTTTTGTTTTTCCATTTCACAAGGTTTCAGTTGTTGTGCCAGTATTCAACGGGGCAACAACCGCAGCAACAGCGCTTCGTTCTTTGCGTTCACAAACCTGGGCAAATCTTGAAATAATTGTTATTGATGACTGCTCGACGGACAATAGTTTTGAGCAATTAAAAGTGCTTTCGGAGCAAGATGAAAGAATCAGTGTTTTTCGAAACGATATTAATAGAGGTGCCTATTTCACGCGTAATCGAGGCCTATTTTTAGCGACCGGTAAGTTTGTTACGGTAATGGATGCTGATGACTGGGCTCATCCTCAAAAGATAGAAAAACAAGTTTGGCCGCTCATCTGGAGGAGGAGCCTGGCGGCCTCTGTATCGCATTGGGCAAGATGTAATAACTCGTTGGAATTTACTCGACTTAGGCCTCAAAATGGATGGGTACATAGGAATGTATCTTCCCTTATGGTGCATAGGCAAATAGCTCTAGAACTAGGCGGCTGGAATAATGTTAAAGCCAATGCTGATACAGAATTTTATTATCGTCTACAAGCGCTTAAAGGTGCAAATAGCATAAGGGAGGTGCTGCCCGGTACGCCGCTTTCACTTGGAAGAGTTAGTAAGTCGTCACTTACTCAGCAGTCGAGTACACATGTTATTACCCAGTACGGCGGTGCTAGGAAAAGGTATATTGATTTTGCGAGAGCATGGCATAAAAATACAAACGATCTAAGCATAAATAGCGGTGATCACAATGTAGGCTTACCTTTTCCCATTCCTCCCGTATTGCTGAAAAACGCCGCTAATACCGCTAACGAAGTTAATGAAGCTAAATATAACCGTTGGCTAACGGCGTTGGACGAAGAGTGGTATTTATTGTCTAACAGGGATGTTAATGCTCAAGGTATCGGTATACACGAGCATTTCTGGCAGAGCGGAGAGGCAGAAGATAGAGCGCCGTCTCCATTTTTTATACCTAGCGCTTATAAATACTGTTTTCCTCAGTATGCACAGGAAAGAAGCCCCACGTGGCATGCCTTAACAAATGGGTGGGAGTTTAATCGGCCTTTAACTCTCCAGGGAGATGTGAGAAATATGTCGGGGCGTCATGTCGTTCTTGTGGGGCATCAGGTGACATCTCAAATTTTTGGTGCCGAGCGAAGCCTTCTCGATATGCTCTTCGCATTAAGCAATGCTGGGTATAAAATTACGCTTATTTTACCTTCCGCGATTAATACAGACTATATCGAAAAGTGCAGTCAACTAGTTGATACTATTCAGTTCTTACCTCTCCCATGGTTTAACGAATCACGCAAAACAAGCACTGCACTCGTAAATTACCTGTCTAAGTACTTTAAGAAAAACGCTGTAGTTGCCGTATATGTAAATACAATAGTTATGCATGAACCCCTAATTGCTGCAAAACAAAGTAACATTCCGAGTATCGTTCATGTTCGAGAGCTGCCTGAATACGACCCTGATTTAATGAAGATACTTGGCGAAACTCCGGAAGAATGTAGAGAACGGTTGCTAAAAAACAGTGAGTTCTTTATCGCCAATTCTAAAAAAACGGAGAGTTGGCTGAATGTGCCCCATCGTACATCTGTTGTTTATAACAAGGTCTCGTCACCGGAATTAATCAAGGAGATTATGTCTGAAAATGTACTTAACGTATGCATGGTCAGCAGTAATATAAAGAAAAAAGGCGTGAACGACTTTTTTGAAGTAGCAAGCTTGTGCAAAATAAATAGTGGTATCCAATTCAACTTATACGGCCCCATTACGGACGAAGTCAAAAGAGCACAAAAAGAACTAGATACGAAAAATATAAAGATTCATGGGTATGTTTCTGACGTGAATGCTGCGATTCAGCAAAACCACGTTGTGCTTTCACTGTCTTGGTTTGAAGAGTCTTTTGGTCGAACTGTGGCTGAGGCAATGTTAAACGAACGAGTGGTTGTTGCATATGATTGGGGGGCTGTTCCAGAATTAATAGACAAGGAGACAGGTATTCTGGTCGAATATAAGAATGTTAAAGCGATAGCCAATGCACTTGATCGTCTCCAGAAAAATAATGAATCACTAACTGAAATAGCAAAAAAAGCTAGAGTTAGTGCGCTTAGGCGCTTCTCTGATGATGTTTATAATTCAAAGCTTAATGAAGCCCTAGAAACATTTTTGTGTAAATCATAGAGTTATGTGTCAAACATGTTTAATTCTGATTTTAGTAGTCGCGCTTAGTTGCCTTGGTGGTGAGTTGCTTTAGAATATGCGCAGAAACTTAAAAATAAATAACTCGCGAAGTACGGAGTATGTAGGATGTGTGGAATAGTAGGCGCAGTCGCCGAAAGGAATGTAGTTGAAATACTACTAGAGGGCTTAAAAAGGCTAGAGTACAGAGGATATGATTCAGCTGGCGTAGCTTTATTAGACAAGGATGGCAACTTAAAGCGCATTCGTAAAATTGGTAAGGTTAAAAATCTAGCTGAAGCTGTTGAAAGTGAAACTGCTTTAGGTACCACTGGTATTGCCCATACTCGATGGGCTACGCATGGTGGTGTGACGGAATATAATGCACATCCGCACTTCTCCTCAAGCCGTGTGGCGGTAGTACATAATGGTATTATCGAAAATTACGTTTCGCTGCGTAAAAACCTTTCTGAAAAAGGGTACACCTTTTCAAGCGATACCGACACCGAGACCATTGCGCATGTAGTTCACGAAATGCTTAACGACGGTAAGTCTTTATTAGAAGCTGTTCAGAGTGCAGTAACACACTTTACTGGGGCATACGGTACAGTAGTTATCGACAAAGAAGACCCGGATAAAATGGTAGTAGCGCGTTCAGGTAGCCCTCTAGTCATCGGTCTTGGTTTAGGTGAAAACTTCATAGCTTCCGATCAATTAGCATTACTACCTGTAACACGCCGCTTTATCTTTTTAGAGGAAGGTGACGTAGCGGAAGTTACCCGCCGAGAAGTGACAATTTTTGATAAATCTGGTGTTCGGGTAGAACGTGAAATTATCGAATCGACGGTTGAGCATGATGCTGGTGACAAAGGTGGTTACCGCCACTACATGCTAAAAGAAATTCATGAGCAGCCTGCGGTTATTCGAAATGCTCTTCAGGATAGAGTGGATAATATTAACAACATCGACGCTTTGTTTGGCGATGGTGCTGAAGAAATTTTGAAGCAAGTTAAGCATGTGCAAATTATCGCATGTGGTACGAGTTATCATGCTGGAATGACTGCGCGATATTGGCTTGAAGAGCATGCAAATGTTTCTTGCTCAGTAGAGATAGCTTCAGAATTCAGATATCGCAAGTCAGCCGTTCATCAAAACAGTTTGCTTGTTACGATTTCTCAAAGTGGAGAGACGGCAGATACGTTAGCAGCATTACGCTTGGCTAAAGAATTAGGTTACATGTCTGCACTTACAATTTGTAATGTGCCAGGGTCATCGTTAGTGCGTGAGTCTGATCTTGCTTTTATGACTCTTGCCGGTGCTGAGATTGGCGTTGCATCAACTAAAGCGTTTACGACTCAACTTACCGCCTTTTTAATGCTTACACTAGCGTTAGGTAAATTTAATGGCTTGTCTGATGATAAGGCTCAAGCTATCACCACCGCAATTAAGACACTACCCGGTAAGATTGAAGAGGCGCTAAGTACTGCAGACGCTATCGAATCGCTGGCTGAAGAGTTCGCCGATAAGCATCATAGCTTGTTCCTAGGGCGCGGCGCTCAATATCCGATTGCTATGGAAGGCGCGCTTAAGCTCAAAGAGATTTCATATATTCACGCCGAAGCATACGCTTCAGGTGAACTCAAGCATGGTCCATTAGCGTTAATAGACGACGAAATGCCTGTCATCGTGGTTGCCCCAAATGATGAGTTGCTCGAAAAATTGAAGTCTAACGTAGAAGAAGTGCGTGCAAGAGGCGGCATCATGTACGTATTTGCAGACGCTGACGCACACTTTGAAAGTGATGAAACAATGCGCGTTATTGATATCCCACATTGTGAAGATATTATTGCCCCCATTGTTTACACTATTCCTTTACAGCTTCTCTCTTACTATGTCGCCCTAATAAAAGGGACTGATGTTGACCAGCCACGAAACTTAGCCAAGTCAGTTACAGTAGAATAGCGCTAATGTCTTGATATTTGGCCATGACTTTTTAAGTTGTGGCCTTTCGTTTTTTAGGAAGTAAGAATGTCTCAAAAATATTTTGGCACTGATGGAATTCGCGGAAAAGTTGGCGAATTTCCAATGACACCAGATTTCGTGATGAAGCTGGGCTGGGCTGCAGGTGTAGTCTTGGCGGCAGACGGTACAAAAGAGGTACTAGTAGGAAAAGATACACGCGCCAGTGGATATATGCTGGAATCTGCACTGGAAGCCGGTTTGTCGGCTGCCGGCGTAAACATTGCACTCGCTGGGCCTATTCCTACTCCAGCGGTAGCCTATTTAGCTTCGACTTTTAGAGCTGACGCAGGCGTAGTCATCAGCGCATCCCACAACCCATATTACGACAATGGGATTAAATTTTTTGGCCGTAGCGGGGCTAAACTGGGCAGTGAACAGCAACAGGCAATTGAAGAAAAGCTCCAGTATGCACTGGAAAATGGTATCGATTGTGTTGACTCAGAACGTTTAGGCAAAGCACGAAGAGTTGAAGATGCCGCTGGTCGTTATATCGAGTTTTGTAAAGGTACCTTTTCGAGCGAGCTTAGCTTAGAAGGCCTAACAATTGTTGTCGATAGTGCCAACGGTGCTGCTTATAAAGTCGCTCCTAGTGTATTTGAGGAACTGGGCGCAAAAGTAATTAATATAGCCAATACGCCGAATGGCATAAATATTAACAATGATTGCGGTGCAACTTCCCTCGACTCGTTGAGTAAAGCAGTCACGACAAATAAAGCTGATTTAGGGATCGCTGTCGATGGCGACGCCGATAGAATCATGTTTGTCGACTCTCATGGTGAAGTGGTGGATGGAGATGAGATTCTCTTTTTAATGGCTCGTGAAGCTAAGCAAGCTGGCTATAAAGGCGGTGTTGTCGGCACACTGATGAGCAACCTGGGCCTTGAAATAGCATTAAAAGAACTTGATATCCCGTTTGTTAGAACAAAAGTTGGGGATAGATATGTCGTAGAGAAACTTAAGGAAACTGGTTGGCGAATTGGGGGGGAAACCTCAGGACATATTCTTAACTTAGATTATACATTTACTGGAGACGCCATTATCGCTGCGCTACAAATTTTAACCGTAGTAGTAAAAAGTGAATACTCCTTAAGTGAACTAAAAGCAGGGATGACAAAGCTTCCTCAGTGTATGGTGAACGTTCGTCATAACAATCTGGATTCAGTACTTGATTTAGATGTAGTAAAAGATGAGGTCAGTCGCGTAGAAGAGGCTTTAGGTAAGAATGGGCGACTTGTTCTTAGAAAGTCTGGAACAGAACCATTAATTCGTGTGATGATAGAAGCTAGAGATAGGGGGCTTGCTTCTGAGTTAGCCAATAGCTTGGCTGAAGTCATCAGAGAAAATTAAAAAGGAATAACTATGAAACGGAAGGGTATAATTTTAGCAGGTGGTTCAGGCACTCGATTGCATCCATTGACAAAAGTCGTGAGCAAGCAACTGATGCCAGTTTACGATAAGCCGATGATATATTATCCCCTGGCTACGCTTATGATGTCTGGAATAAGGGATATTTTAATTATCACGACACCAGAAGAGCAGAGTCGTTTCATTGAGCTTATCGGCGATGGGAGTGAACTGGGAATTAGTGTTCAATACGCAGTTCAGCCTTCACCCGATGGCTTGGCCCAAGCATTTCTTATAGGTGATAGCTTTATTGGTAATGATTGCTGCACGCTTATTCTTGGTGACAATATCTATTATGGACATGATTTAAAGCGCTCTCTGCAGAGCGCCTATAACCAAGAGCAGGGCGCTACTGTATTCGGATACCATGTCAATGACCCAGAACGCTATGGTGTAGTTAGCTTCGATGATGACTGGAACGCGCTTTCTATTGAAGAGAAGCCTGCTGTTCCCAAATCTAACTACGCAGTTACAGGGCTCTACTACTACGACAACAGAGTTGTTGATTTCGCGAAAGAGGTAAAACCATCACCTCGTGGTGAGCTTGAGATTACGGATCTAAACAATCTTTATCTAAAAGATGGCTCTCTTAAAGTTGAGTTAATGGGACGGGGTTCAGCCTGGCTTGATACGGGCACTCTAGACTCTCTACTTGATGCAGCGAACTTTGTGGGCGCTATAGAGAAACGTCAGGGCTTAAAAGTATGTTGTCCGGAAGAAGTGGCGTTCAGAATGGGGTATATCAACGCTGAGCAGCTAGAAAAGCTGGCGGCTCCACTTAAAAAGAGTGGCTATGGTGATTACCTATTGAAAGTACTTAAAGACAGAGTAAAAGTTTAACCTATATTCAAGTTATAGAAGGTGGCATTGCCACCTTTCTTCTTATATTCATTTGCACATTAGTACGGAAAGTAAATGCAAGTAATCAAGACAGATATCCCTGACGTTAAAATTATTGAGCCGAAAGTTTTTGGCGATGAGCGCGGCTTCTTTCTAGAAACCTTTCGTACCGATTGGTTTAAAAAAGAATGCGCAGATGTAGACTTTGTTCAAGATAACCATTCTAAATCTCGCCAAGGGATTCTTCGTGGCCTTCATTACCAGATGGAGCAAACCCAAGGTAAGTTAGTACGAGTAGTTAGCGGCGAAGTGTACGATGTAGCCGTAGATATGCGTAAAGACTCACCAACTTATGGTAAATGGGTTGGGGTAACACTTTCTGCCGAGAACAAGCGTCAGCTTTGGGTGCCTGCCGGCTTTGCGCATGGCTTTTATGTCACCAGTGAATCAGCAGAGTTCGTGTACAAATGTACTGATTACTACCACCCAGAGTCTGAGGTGTCGGTTAAGTATGACGACCCTACATTAAATATCACTTGGCCGTTGGTGAACGGTGAGAAACCTTCGCTGTCTGGTAAAGACGAAGCAGGTTTAGCATTTCTAAATGCTCCCACATTCTAATTGTTATTGGGGCTTTTTTTGGGTAATAGCAATTAATGAATATTGTAATTATAGGCAAGTCTGGGCAGCTAGCATTTGAGCTTTCTCGTGAACTAAAAAATAGTGAACATCAAGTTACATTGTTGGGGCGCGACGATATTGAAATTACAAATAGCGATATCATTGAAGCTTCTTTAGCCCCTCTATCACCAGATGTTTTGATTAACGCGTCAGCGTACACCGCTGTTGATAAAGCTGAAGAAGACGCCGAAGCGTGTAATGCCATTAATAGCATTGCCGTTAAGAATTTGGCGAATTTCTGCAAATCACGTGGCGTTTTTATGGTGCATGTATCTACCGACTATGTGTTTAACGGCCACAAAGGTTCACCTTATTTAACAGACGACCCTATTGAACCTCAGGGGGCGTATGGCAAATCAAAAGCAGATGGCGAAAAAGCACTGCTTGAAATTTTACCAGAGGCTAGCTGCTTAATTCGAACCGCTTGGGTTTATTCATCTCACGGCAATAACTTTGTGAAAACCATGCTGCGCTTAATGGCGGATAAACCACAGCTTTCTGTTATAGACGATCAAATTGGTACACCTACCTGGGCTAAAGGGTTGGCCGAAGTGTGTGTATCGGCTGCTGAAAATAAAACAGCAGGTGTCTATCATTGGACCGACGAGGGCGTAGCAAGCTGGTACGATTTTGCTATAGCTATTCAAGAGCTTGGAATTGAAAAAGGGTTACTCAGTAGTGCTATTCCAGTATTACCAATTCCTTCTAGCCAGTACCCAACCCCAGCGAAGCGCCCGCACTATAGCGTGTTGGATAAACAAACTGCGCGCGAAGCATTTACTTCGTGCAAGCCCACTCACTGGCGAAAGCAGTTGTCAGATATGCTTGATGAATTGAAAGCCTAAATGGTCTAAATAGAATTATACTTTTGGTAAATAAAATGAGTAAAACAATTTTAGTAACAGGTGGTGCAGGATTCATTGGCTCTGCAGTAGTACGCCATCTCATCAACGATACAGATCATACTGTAGTCAATTTGGATAAATTGACCTATGCGGGCAATTTAGAGTCATTAACATCAGTTTCAAATAGCGACCGCTATAGCTTTGAGCAAGTTGATATTTGTGATGCTGAAGAAGTAAAGCGCGTGTTCAGTACGCACCAGCCCGATATTATTATGCACCTAGCGGCCGAGTCACATGTAGACCGTTCTATCGACGGCCCAGGCGAATTTATTCAGACTAATGTAGTTGGCACGTACACCTTACTTGAACAAGCAAGAGCGTATTGGTCTGTACTAGAAGGCGATAAAAAAGCAGGCTTTAAGTTCCATCATATTTCTACCGATGAAGTATACGGTGACCTTCCTCACCCAGATGAGGTTGAACCAGGAACAGAGCTTCCACTCTTTACAGAAACTACACCGTATGCACCTAGCTCACCGTATTCAGCAAGTAAAGCGAGCTCAGATCAGCTAGTGCGTTCGTGGCTTCGTACATATAAGTTACCCACACTAGTTACTAACTGCTCGAATAACTACGGGCCTTATCACTTCCCAGAGAAGCTTATTCCGTTGGTTATTCTAAATGCGCTAGCTGGAAAGCCACTTCCTGTATATGGTAAAGGTAATCAAATTCGCGATTGGTTGTATGTTGAAGACCACGCACGTGCATTGGTGGTGGTCGCGCTTAACGGTGAGATTGGTGAAACCTATAATATTGGTGGCCATAACGAAAAGCAGAACATTGAAGTGGTGCAAACTATTTGCTCAATTTTGGATGAAGTTAAGCCCAAAGAGACTAAATACGCAGATCAAATTACTTATGTGCAAGACCGCCCTGGCCACGATATGCGCTATGCCATTGATGCTAGCAAAATTGAGCGTGAATTAGGGTGGAAACCACAAGAAACTTTCGAAAGCGGCATTCGTAAAACTGTTGAATGGTATTTGGCGAACGAAGGCTGGTGGAAAGCGGTATTAGATGGGAGCTATCAAGGTGAACGCTTAGGGACTGGTAGCTAATACCCTTACAAGTTTACAAGTGTTAAACTAAAAAGCCGCTTTTATATAAAGCGGCTTTCTTTATTTTTAAGGCCTAAATCGTCTACATGAAAAAAATAGCAATGCGGTCTGTTCGCGCCGCTCTTCAATTAATTCCTAAAACTCTGAAAGATAAGCTTAAACAAAATGAACGCTTAACTAGCTTCTACATTAGCTCAGTTCGTCGGTCAGGGTTGTTTTTCGACGCCCCCACGCCAAGGCAAACTCAACAATTATATAACCAGTGGTTAAAGCGGGATGTAGAGGCATCAAAACAAAGATCTACAAAAAAGTTGGACTGGCAAGCAGTTATTTTTGGTGGGGAGTGCAGTGATAAAACGTTAGCAAACTTAACTTCACTTGGAGCACACAAAGTATTGATGCTAGGTTCAGAAGTTAGCTCAACTAGTACAGAGATTCTTGGCGAGTTAGACAATACACTGCCTACCTTACTACTTAATAATGGTGATACCTTATCGCCCACTGCCATTATTGAGTTGTTAGAAGCATTAAAGGGTCACAATATGGTGTATTGTGATACCGATTTGATTAATGAGCTTGGGGAAAGGTCAAATCCACGGTTTTTACCTGAATGGAGCCCAGAGCTGCAGTTTTCTACAGCCTACATTGATAGTGGTGTGATGATCGAAACAGCACTGCTTAAATCTGTAGAAGTAACAGCTGAGGCAAGCATAGCAGAAGTTATCACTCGAGCGGCTCTTTCAATCCCAAATCTTAGTATAGGCCACATTCCAAACATTCTGCTTCACGTTAATCATCCAAGTGGAAATAACGAAAGAGCCGTGAAAACTGTTAGGAGAGAACTAGAGAAGCATTACGATGTTTCAGTTTTTTTCGATGAACAGCATATGTTAAACCGTTTGCTTTGGAAAAATACAAACCCGTTTGTCAGTTTGATTATTCCTACCAAGAACGGACGAGCCCTGGTTCAAGCTTGTGTGGAATCTATTCTAGAGAAAACAACTTACCAAAACTTTGAAATCTTACTTATAGATAACGGCTCTGATGAAGAGGAGAGTGTAACCTACTTCGAGTATCTGAATAGTTTAGAGAAAGTTTCTGTGCTCAAATATCCACAACCTTTCAACTATTCAGCGATAAATAATTTTGGCGTAAAGCACGCTAAAGGAAGTGTTATTGGCCTTATCAATAATGACATTGAAGTAATAACACCAGAATGGTTAACCTATATGGTTGGGCACGTTCAGCGCGAAAGTGTTGGCTGCGTTGGTGCAAAGCTGCTTTATTCTGATACGCGTATTCAACATGCTGGAGTAGTTTTAGGGTATGGTGGTGGTGCTGGGCACGCGCATAAAAATTTCCCTAGGCACTATTCAGGCTATCTAAAGAGAATAGCTGCTACCAATAATTTCAGTGCTGTTACAGCAGCTTGTTTGTTGGTAAAACGTGAGCACTTTGAGGCTGTGGCAGGGCTAAACGAGAGTGATTTGTCTGTTGCGTTTAATGATGTGGACTTTTGTTTAAGAGTGAAGGAGCTAGGTGTTAACAATATCTATTGTGCAGAAGCAGAGCTATATCATCACGAGTCGGTAAGTAGAGGGTTAGATATCTCTCCAGAGAAGGCGGCTAGATTTAATAAAGAGTTAACTTATTTACAAACCAAATGGACTCAAGTAATAAATAATGACCCCTTTTATAGCCCACACTTGACCCTTAAAAGGGAAAACTTTTCAATAAAAAGTAACGATGAGCTAAGTAACTCATAAGCGGCGCATATTATGCATGGTGGATTTGAATCGATACTAGTTAGTTGACAACCAAAAAGTACGGAAATTCATGCATTTCATTTTTGTTTAAAATTGTTATGCAACATTAATTGGTTAGTCGCAGAAATTAAATTGTATAAAATTGGAGAAAAGTTAAATGGATAGTACGATGCAGAAGCTTAAAATAGCGGTTGCCGGAACAGGCTATGTAGGGCTTTCTAATGCAGTGTTACTTGCACAGCACAATGAAGTGAAAGCTGTCGACTTGGTTCCTGAAAAAGTCGAGATGCTGAACAATAAAAAGTCTCCAATCGAAGACAAAGAGATATCAGAATATCTTTCAACAAAAGAATTAAACCTTGAAGCTACACTGGATGCGCAACTAGCATACAAAGATGCTGACTATGTAGTAATTGCTACACCAACTGACTATGACCCGCAAACAAATTACTTCAATACGGGTAGTGTAGAAGCGGTTATCAAAACAGTCATGGAAATAAACCCTGATGCAGTGATGATTATTAAGTCTACTGTGCCTGTAGGTTTTACAAAGGACGCAAAAGCACGCTTCGGTTCTGACAACATTATCTTTTCTCCGGAGTTCTTGCGAGAAGGTAAGGCGCTGTATGACAACCTACATCCGAGCCGTATTATTGTCGGGGAGCGTAGTGAGCGCGCAGAAGTTTTCGCGAAGCTTTTACAGCAAGGTGCAATAAAAGAAAATATTGATATCTTATTTACTGACAGTACTGAAGCAGAAGCCATTAAGCTATTTGCTAACACATACTTAGCAATGCGCGTTGCTTACTTTAATGAATTAGATAGCTATGCAGAACGTAATGGTTTGGACACTAAACAAATTATTGAAGGTGTTTGTTTGGACCCTCGCATAGGTAATCATTACAACAACCCAAGCTTTGGTTACGGCGGTTATTGCTTGCCAAAAGATACTAAGCAATTACTTGCCAACTACAGTGAAGTGCCAAATAACATGATTCAGGCTATCGTGGACGCGAACCGCACTCGCAAAGACTTTATTGCTGATTCAATTGTTAGCCGCCAGCCGAAAATTGTGGGTATCTATCGCCTTATCATGAAGTCAGGTTCAGACAACTTCCGCGCAAGTGCTATTCAGGGCATTATGAAGCGTATCAAAGCAAAAGGTATCGAAGTGGTAGTTTATGAACCGGTACTTAAAGAAGAAGATTTCTTCCGCTCTCGGGTTGTTAATGATTTAGAAGAGTTTAAGAAAATTTCCGATGTTATCGTAGCTAACCGCATTACCGGTGACATTGAAGATGTGTTAGATAAGGTCTATAGCCGCGATCTTTTCAACGCAGACTAAATTAAACTATGGGGTCAGAGTACTTTTCTCCCCCATAAAATACAAAAGGCCAGATTTATAATCTGGCCTTTGTTCGTTTTTAGTGATTGATATTATTTATCAGACCGTCCATACCTGTCAGAAAAGCGAACAATGTCATCCTCTCCTAGGTAGGCGCCTGATTGCACTTCAATTAGCTCTAGTGGAATTTTTCCAGGGTTCTCTAAAGCATGTACCGCACCAATAGGAATATAAATTGACTCGTTTTCTGTGAGCATCTGCGTTTCTTCACCTATTGTGACGTTAGCGGTTCCAGATACTACTACCCAATGCTCAGCTCTGTGATGGTGCATTTGAACCGATAATTTTTCACCGGGCTTTACGGTAATACGCTTAACTTTGAAACGTTCACCGTTATCTATTGAGTCGTAACTGCCCCAAGGCCTGAAAACTTCGCGGTGGAACTCAAATTCAGGGCGCTTTTCTGCTTTTAATCGGTTCACCACCGTCTTAATGTGTTCAGCATCCTTTTTATTCGCCACCATAACGGCATCTTTGGTTTCAACTACAACAACATCTTCTAAACCAATAACGGCGACTAGGCTGTGTTCGGCGTTCACATAGCTGTTAGTAGTACCCTCTAATAATGTATCTCCGACAGACACATTGCCATTTGCGTCTTTCTCTCCCGTTTCCCAAAGAGATGACCAGCTTCCTACATCTGACCAACCAGCGTCTAGCGTTACCATTGCGGCTTCGGAAGTTTTCTCCATTACTGCATAGTCGATGGAATCACTGGGGCAAGAAGAAAAGATGTCCTTGTCTATTCGAACAAAGTCGAGATCCTTTTCCGTCTTTTCAATCGCCTTTTCACATACTGAATATATCTCTGGCGCGTGTGTCTCTAGCGCTCTAAGAAATACACTGGCTTTAAACATAAACATGCCGCTGTTCCAAAAATACTCGCCAGAACTAACATATTTGGCTGCGGTTGGCATGTCTGGTTTCTCAACAAACTCACTTACATCAAAGCCAATATTTAGCTTACTTCCAGCTTTTATATAGCCATAGCCAGTATGAGGTTGCGTGGGAACAATGCCGAATGTGACAAGCTTGCCCTGCTCAGCTAAAGCCTGTGCTTCTTTTATTTTCGTACGGAATGTATTGCTATCTTTTATCAAATGGTCTGCAGCTAACACTAGAAGAACTGGGTCATCTCCGTCTTCGCACGCTTGGAATGCCGCAAGCGCAATGGCCGGAGCAGTATTACGCCCAACAGGCTCTAAAAGAATATCGCTATTGACCACATTTATTTGGCGCATTTGCTCTGCAACTAGAAAGCGGTGTTCCTCATTGCAGATAATAGATGGGGGCAGAGACTCTATGCCATTAAGTCTTAGCACAGTATCTTGGATCATCGTCTTATTAGAAGTAAGAGATAGAAACTGTTTTGGTAAAGCGGCGCGAGACTTTGGCCATAAGCGGCTTCCAGTACCGCCTGCAAGAATAACTGGCTTCATTAGCGTTCCTTGATTTTGGTATGCTTTTTCTCGGCTCAGTATACTAAGTTATTTAGATATTTAAACGTGCGAATGCTTTAGTGGCGCTATTTTAGATGGGCAACTGAAGTACTTATCAACATTGTCTTCTCTTTCGAAAATGCAGAAGAAAAAGTTGATTCTCATAGTTCTAGTATTGGTGCTAGAGGTCGGTATCGCTAGATGAACAACTCTAAGACATGAAACCTTTACTTGGGCGGTTTATCCAAAAGTCTAACTACAAATGAGCGGAGTATTGATTTAAGGTAGAAAAAAAATCTTTAATAAAGTCGCAAAAAATTCAATAAAAAATAGGGACATTAAAAAATGAAAAAAAGCCTAATTGCGCTTGTAGTAAGTGCAACCTTTCTTGCCGCGTGTGGCGGTTCTGACAAAAAAAATGAAACTCCCGATCTTAATGAATCTCCCGTTCTCACAGCTGACACAGCTTCAACCCTAAATGGTGAAAGCATCACAATTGATGTTTTAGCGAATGATTCTGATCCAGACGGTGACACGTTAACTATTTCTGCTGTAGGTACGCCAAGCACTGGTGACGTCACAATTGTTGATAATGCATTAGTTTATTCGCCTCCAGCTCAAGCTATGGGAGAAATTACCTTTTCTTACGACGTAACAGACGGAGAAAGAACGGTTAGTTCGTCCGTAACTATTACAAATGAACAGCAAATTACCATTGCGGGAATAGCAACAGATGCGCCTTTGTCTAATAGTACAGTAACAGCTACGAATAACGATGGTGAAGTTTTAGCTACTGTAACTGCAGACGCGTCGGGAGAGTACTCTCTACCAATAAAAGTTAGTGCTGATCCGGGTAATCTTGTACTGAACGCTATGGGGGTAGAGGCTCAAAGCCATGTTAGTTTGATGTCTCGCGTAGGAGACTTCACTGATTTATTGTCTGTTGCGTCTGAGAATCAAACTTCAGAGTTGACCGATGAACTTTTACCTGACAGTAAAATTACCCACATCAGTACCGCCAAAGCTGTGCTTTATGATCAATACCTCGCAGAAGGAGGAGACGAGAGCTTCAACGTATTCGCGACTCAAGTCGATTTTGACGAAGTGATTGGTTTGGCAAGTTTCATAAAACTCTTGGCTGATAATGAAGATTTCCCACTTGATGATGGTGTTAATACTCTAACTTTCTTTACGCAAAGTGAAGACGATGTACTTGGTAGTATCAGGGAATATTTAGATGGTTTGGGCTTAATAGAAGAGGACGGTTCCTTCTCTGAGTCTTACATAGAGGCAGTTAATACCGCTCGAGCAGAAACCCTAGAAGATGAGACATTAAAAATTTCCTATACCAACGCGGACGTCTCAGGCAGCGAGTTTGTTATTTATGACGGAGGAAATTTTCAGGCGGTCAAAGGGGAAAAAGTATTAACGTTCAACCCTGAAGGGAATGGCGTCTTAACATCATCAAATAGATCTGCAAACAATATTGTAGATACCTTCAGTTGGGAAATTGAAAACGGCAAAATTAAACTGACTTTTCCTGATGCTACTGGAACTGTGACATATCCTTTCCTTTCAGATGAGCTTCTCGCACATTTCGACGAGGACACACAAGCAGAGTTACTTGAACTCGAGAGTATAGGTTTTGTAGATCAGTGGCAGCTAACCCGACGAATAGTTAGTTCAGAAGTTAGTCTTGTTACAGTCAACGACAGTAACGCTTTTGCATCAGAGGTGAATACTTATAATCTATCTCTGACTGCTGCTTCCGGAGGCTACACGCAGACTTTTGAAGCGTCTTTAACCGAAACAGGTGAGATGTCTTATCACAACGGCAGCTACATTCAACTGACCAACGAGGACGTAACAAATAGTCCTTGGGTTCTAAATATTCAAGATGTTTTGACTGTAGACCATCCGTTTGATGAGAGCAGTACGATTACTGGTCATGGCATGATTGCTGATAGTTTTACCTTCAATGCGAACGGTACCTACGAAACGTTGGTAACAGGTGAGACTGGAATGTGGACAGTTGAAGAAGGTGCACTGCAGTTTCAATATGGAGACACCACTTTCAAACTTAGTCCTTTCAAAGAGCACAATGATTATCTTCTGGCGTTACTGGAATTTGCTGATGAAGGTAATACTGTAAAGTACTCAGTAGATATGCATAAGGTTCGAGGCACTGTAGATACAACACAGCTAGTCAGTGAGCTTCCTGTTGCGTGGCTGTCTCACATTTTCGATCATGACGGACCAGACGGGTTACCACTTTACAACGATGTTTTTGGCTATTATTTCTTACAGGATGGTACAGCAGGAAGAATCTATCCTAACAGTGACGAAGAAGAAGCATCGTTCACGACTGACTATGACACATACAATTGGCAATGGGCGGTTGTAGATAATGTTGTAATCATCGAAGGGCAGATTGGTGGTGATGACTGGATGCTTAGAAGAAAACGTCAGTGGCACGTATTGGGGGAAACCGAAGACGGGCGCTTGATGGTTATCGAAAATTTCATCTTGTATTGGGATGAGCAAAACCCATATGCCGACTTCATACTCCCACGATTAAATTTCTACAAGAAGCTTGATTTAGAAACACTGTATCCTGAGCAGTGGGGTAGATTTTCAGCATCAGGTGGTATGGGAAATAACGAAAGTACACCAGTGTCGATTAGTTACTCTTCTCAATCACTTACTCTTTAATGTGTAAAGGTAGCGAGCCAGATTGAAATGGCTCGCTACGCTCTTATATTTCCTGTATTCATCCTGATTTTAATATCAAATAAGTTAGTGAATTTCAGTACAAAAAACTTCCCAAACCCCTAATTTCAAAATAAAATCCGCACCAATTCAACCCCTGCCATTAAGCCTCACGCTTATTCACACCCGGCGGGGAAGAAGCATGCTTTAAAATATTGGGGTCAGAGTACATTTCTGCTCCCAATGCGATCTGTCCAACTGGTTCTTAAACCCAGTAAGCAGAATGTTGAGTTCATGCTACCTATTACATTACGCCAGCATGAACATGTATTGGTTTTAGTTTGCTTTTATTAGCGGAGTCGTTATGAATAGGCTGCGTGAGCTGTCCAGCCAAGTGATGGATGTTTACCAATCTCTTTCCCAAGAATTCAGCGCATACCAATCCAGTCAGTCATTAAACTGTGTAGAGAAATGTGGTGCATGTTGCAATAAACCTGACATTGAAGTGTCGCCATTAGAAATGCTGCCTTTTGCGCTGCACCTTTTTGATACCGGGCAAGCTGAACAGGCGTTCGACGAACTAGACAACTACAGCGGCTTCGCTTGCAAGCAATACGAACGCATAAGTTTAGACGGTACAGAGGGCTACTGCGGAATTTACGAGTACCGGCCTGGTATTTGCCGCATGTTTGGCGCCGCAGGTTATAAAACAAAATCTGGCGAAGCCACACTTTCGGTGTGTAAACCAATCAAGCAAGCTGTGCCAGAAAAGTATGCGGCCGCGCTAATTGCTATCCAGCCACAGCGCTTCGATATCTTTGAACAGCCAATGATTGATGATATTGCTGCAAACAGTGAGGTTGAAATTACCTCGACAAAGCCGCCTATGATTGCAGAAGGCAGACAAAAACTTGCACAGTTAGACTATGAACTGGGCGAAAAGCTTATGCCGATTAACGACGCCTTGCGCTTTGTGTTAGAGAAAATTCTAACGCTAAGTTTTTATGCACAAGATGTAGATGATGGTGTTGCTGCTTAAACTAAGTGGGGGCAGAAAATGTACTCTGACCCCGCCATTTAGTGCACTACGCTAAAATTTCACGAGCGGCTTCTACAATTGCTTCACTGATGGTGTAGTCGGCTCTGCTCTTGCCAGTAATGGCATAGTATCTCTCATTTAAAGTACTGGCGTTACCAATACAGTACACACCGTATTGCTCTTCCACGTGCTTTGAAATTGCGGATGGTGCGCAGAAAACGCCGAAGTCTTCACTGCCAAATAGTTTCAGTAAAGCTGTATCATCGAACTCGGCCACGATTTTTGGATAGAGCTGTTCGGTTTCAAGCCAGCTTGTAAGTGCTTGCCGTATTCCTGAAGTATTACCCTGAATAAGTAAGGGCATTTGATTTAAACACTCAGGGAAGGTTTGACTTTCATTAAGCGGTGCTTTGGCAAAGAAGCTGAGTGAACTTTCACCCAAGAAAAAGCTATTGGCACTAATTTGTGTACCAGGAGCTATCCCCCTGTCTGCCACGATAAAGTCGATTGCGTTAATGGCGAGTTCTTTTAATAAGCCGTCAAAGCTGTCTTCTTTAATAACGTATTTTACCTGAGAAAATTTACGCATGGTGGCGTGAACAAAGTCATAAAATAAGACCTTTGGAATGCCATTTGTAATACCTATCACGAATTCTTTCGTATTCACTTCATCGCTATTGTTAAGTATTTCAGCTAGTTGATTACCTTTGTGAAATATTTCGCTGGCATACTGGTAACTTACTTTACCCCTTGCGTTTAAGTATAAGCGTTTGTTTATTCTGTCGAAGAGGGAGTAGCCCAGTTGAGTTTCAAAGGTGCTTAGTTGCCCGCTCACGGTTTGAGGGGTAACGTGAAGTAACTTAGCAGCTTTAGCGATGCTACCTTCACGAGCAACAAGATAAAAATAGTATAAATGATGGTAGTTTAGATGATGCATACTGTTACTAGATTTTGATTGGTCAAGATATGAGAAGACAGAAAATGTACTCTGACCCCATTTTTTTCGATGAACTATTAAGAATATAACAGATTTATTCTGACTAACTATTGCAATATACTATTTAGCGTTGCTTTTATCGTTATAAAGCAGCGCGTCACTGATTTATAAGCTAGCGGTATATTGAAGACATAACTATGGCTAAACCAATTGATTTACGTAAAACGCGAAAAACCTTATTTTCGTTACTAAAACCCGAGGCTGGCTTTTTTTGGGTTGCTATCGCCTATGGCGTAGCAATTAGTTTGATGACACTTGCGGTGCCTATTGCGGTACAAACGTTAATTAATAGTATCGCTAATATCGGCTCTACCCGCGCCGTCGTCATTCTTGCCGTTATTCTATTTCTTACATTATTTATATCGGGTGTATTCAGCGCACTGCGTATGCGAGTAATGGAGTTCTACGAGCGTAAAGTGTACGCCAGGCTTACTGCTGACTTAGGGCTAAAAACTATTCTTGCGCCCCATAGTTTCTTTGAAGGTCGCCAAAACGTTAGCATTACTCAGCGTTATTTCGACATTATGACTTTTCAAAAGAACATGCCCTCCTTGATGATAGATGGCTTCGCATTAGTATTACAGATGCTGGTGGGTTTCACTCTGGTTTCATTTTATCACCCAGCGCTTTTCGCTTTTAACATGGTGCTTCTACTCACCATGTATGCAGTATGGAAAATTTGGGGGCGTGGTGCCAAGCGTACAGCCATAGAACTGTCTAACGCGAAATATGAGTCGGCAAAATGGTTACACGATATTGCAATCGCCCACGAGTTCTTTAAGTCGGCTGACCACGTTGAATACGCGGGTCGTAGCACCGAAGGGTATATCAGCAACTATGTGCAAAAGCACAAAAGCCATTTTCATTACACGTTTTCGCAGGTGGTGATGTTCTTATTGATGTATGCGGTAGCGAGCGCGTCTCTCCTTGGCATTGGTGGTGTTCTGGTTGTACAAGGCGAGCTTTCGATTGGTCAACTGGTGGCTGCTGAGCTTGTTATGTCTGCCGTTTTCTTTGGGCTTTCCCGTTTTACCCAATACCTTAAACTTTACTATGAACTTTATGGTGCTGCTGAAAAGCTTGGTGGTGCGCTAGCTATGCCGCAAGAAGAGCTTAATAGCTCAGAGCAAATTCCTGCATCTTCAAAGTTAGTGTTTAACGACGTTGAGCTGAAACATGGTAATGATACATGCAACCTCAACGTGATCTTCGAGCCAGGTACCAAGTACTTTGTTACAACGGATAAAAGTTGGGTACAGAAGCAACTTTTAGGGTTGTTAAAGCAATACGATCGCGTTAAATCTGGCGACATTTTGTTGGGCGAGCTTAGCCTAAACGATTATGACACACACGAGCTAAGGCAGGCCGTTACCATTCTCGACCGCTCACTCATTATCGAAGTATCTGTAGAGCGCTATTTAAAGTTAGCGCACCCACAGGCGACCATTGCTGATATCCGCGCGGCCCTTGAGGAAGTTGAAATGACGAAAGTCATTGATAGCTTGCCAGAAGGGTTGCAGACAAAAGTGTCGGTGTTGGGTGCGCCGTTGCAGCCGTTAGAGTTCTTATTGCTTAAACTTGCCGCTGCAATCATCGGTAAACCTAAACTATTAATATTAAATCAGCATTTCGACGCAATCCCAGTAGAGCTACGAGCTCGACTATTAAGGCGCTTAAGCAAGCATGATTTTACCGTAATGTATTTTACTAATATGCCCTTACCAGATTGTTTTGAAGGTGTCTTACATCTCCATGACAACGCAACGGCTATGCTAAATGAATATTCAAAAGGTGAGTCACCAGTACCTTCTTGCAAAGACGGTGCTAGCAGTACGGCTTCAACAAATAATAAGGAGGGTGAGTAAGTGAATAACGCAGAACGTCGCTTTTTAGACAACATAACTTCATTGCCTTCTTTGAACGTGCCCAAACTTCATCGTGTTATTACTGGCATTATTATTTTTTTAGTGTTAGCTGCTGGGCTAATTTTGTATTTTACCCCTTGGATCCAAACGGCCTACGGAACAGGCATGGTTGACTCTCTTGACCCTAAAGATAGAACTCAGCCAATTAATGCATTGGTTGATGGACAGGTTAAACAGTGGCATGTAAGAGAAGGGCAGCAAGTAAAAGCGGGAGAGCCTATTGTTACCCTAATTGATATTGATGCGCAGCGCCTTGAGAAGTTGCGTTCTCAACTCTCAGCAGCCAACTTGAAAAATCAAGCGAACGAAACAGCAGTAAGAAATGCCGAAAACAATTTGGCGCGCCAAAAGTCGCTACAAGAACAGGGGTTGGTTTCCCGAAAGGAAGTTGAGCAAGCTGAAATTAAAGTACAGGAGCTAAGAGCAAAAGCTGCAGCCTCAGTATCAGAAATTAATGAAGTAAGCATGATCTTATCTCGTCAGTCTACGCAAACTAAGTACGCTCCCGTTGATGGAACCGTTGTTCGATTGCTCTCTGGTGGTGTTTCTACCTTCGTAAAATCGGGAGATATTCTTGGGCAGTTTATTCCAGCAGATGCGAAGCGTAGCGTACGTGTTACCGTAAGAGGGTTAGATGCTCCGCTGGTTAAGCCAGGCGCAAAAGCGCGCTTGCAGTTTGATGGGTGGCCGGTTTTCCAATTTAGCGGGTGGCCTGGCAGTGCAATAGGTACCTTCGGTGGAGAAGTGGTATACGTAGAACCAGTGGCGAATGCTACAGGCGACTTTAACGTTTGGATAAAACCAGACGAGTCAGATATTCCGTGGCCGGCGGAAAGCTCTGCGCGTTTAGGAAGCCGAGTAAAAGCGTGGGTGCTACTGGAAGAGGTTCGTTTAGGTTATGAAATGTGGCGACAGTTAAATAACTTCCCGCCGCTACCAACGCAAGAGCCAAACACTGGCGGAGCCAAAGGTTCTGGAGCGTCAATATGGTAGTGCGAACGATTATAAAATCGCTGCTAGCAACTGCTGTGTTTGCTAGCGTTAACGTGTCAGTCGCGGCTACGCAAGGTGAAGCATCCAGGCAAGCACCATCAATTGATGCTCTAATACAAAGTATGGTGAATTATCACCCTTACGTATTGGCAATCAATGAGGGAAATTATCAAGCTGCAGCCGAACTTGAAATAGCAAGAAGTAGCTTTGATCCGTTCATAGAGCAGAAAACCAGTAGCCGCGTCAGTGGATATTACGACGGTACTAATTTAACACAGCGCTTTTCCAATCCGTTCGAAGACTTTAACGGCTCGGTTTACACCGAGTATCGTATATCAGATGGTGATTTTCCTGTGTACGAAGCCGACTACGAAACATTGTCTGGTGGCGAGGCGAGTGTCGGCATCGCTATTTCGCTGCTTAAAAACAGAGAATTGGATAAGCGCAGAACAGAATTGGCTAATGCTGGGCTAGCCACTTCACAATGGCAGGCGTTAGCAACCAGCTTAATCAATGACTTTGTTTATAAAGGCGTTAGCGAATATATCGCGTGGTACGAAAGTGCATTACAGGTTAAAGCTGTCACAGAACTGCTAAATACAGCCGCGGAACGTGAAAAAGCGTTGGTAACGCGTGTAGAGAAAGGCGACCTTGCGAATGTGGTATTAACCGAATTCAAAGCCAACATTTTGCAACAGCGCCTTTTACTTGCAGAACTCAAGCAAAAACGAGACGCCCATGCCCAGATGCTTTCTTTTTACTGGCGCTCACCCAAAGGCGATATGCTGGCTTTAGATTCGGCAAACCCACCTAACGATATTAATTGGCCTTTCTGGGTTGGAAACGGTCAATTAATGACCCTTCGAAATGCTCTTCGCAATCACCCTGAGCTTGATGTTATGAAATTAGAGCAGCAGGTGGTAAAGAATAAGGCTGCACTAGCAAGTAACGCGTTATTGCCCAAATTAGATTTAAATGCCTCAGTTGCAAGAGATATAGGTTCTGGTCCGTCGAATCTAGAGGGAACAGAAACAAAAGTGGGTTTGTCATTTTCTTACCCGTTAGGAAACAGAAAGGCAAAAGCTGAACAAGCCCAACTGCAATCAAAACAAAGAGAGCTGGAACACAAGTTAAGCTCAACTGAGCAGGCCATAGCTCAGCGCTTTGAACAAGCTCTAGTTTACTGGGGGCAGGCGAAAGACATTGTTGAACTGCAAAGTGAAAATGCGGCGTTAGCGAAAACTCTTTCTAAGGTAGAGAAAACACGCTTCGATGCGGGTGACAGTGACATGTTTGTATTAAACGCACGTGCTCAAAATGAAATTAAGGCACAGATAAAAGAAATAAAGGCGAGAGTAGATTTATTGAAGGCAGAGCTAACCCTTTATAAAGAAGCCGCCATGTTGTACTCATTCAACAATTAACTTTCATTAAACATATAAGTCTAGGTGCGGTGTGCGACTGATCACTATTGCTTGGAGTCAGTCGTTAGAAAGCTGATAACCTTTGTAGAAAATAATAAGGCAATAAAAAACGGCGTATTGAACAAATCAATACGCCGTTTTATAAATCAGTCTAAAAGTAATTAATTGCCCAATGCGCTATTAAAGTCTTTTTCGCTTAGTCCAGCTGACATCGCGTATTCTTTTAACTTGTCCTGAGACACACCTGCATGTTGCGCAGTATTTAAAATACGCATGACTTGTTCACGCTGCTGCGCCGACTCTCTTACTGCTGTTTCAACTACCGTTTCCGCTTCGTTAGGAAACACGGCCAAAAGCGCATCCACTACATACTCTCCAACAAAAGGTACAGCGTTCAATGCACTTGTCATGATATCGACAATCTTATTTGGATGTTCTTGCGACAATGTCTGAACAATACTGTCTGCCGCGTCCGGTTGAGTAAGAACGGCAACGCGTACAATCTCGTCTAGCTCTTCTGGTGTTGATACCGCAGCAGCCTGCACAACAAAGTCGACATAAGTAGGCTCTGCTTTTATTGCTAACTGAACAATGTTAGGGCAACTGCTTACTTCTTTCTTAATAGCCAGCTGTACAATCTCTTCAGTAGAAGCGGGTTGCGCAGAGATAGCAGCAAAAATGATTTCCCTGTATTTGTCAGGGTAAGTATCTAAAGCAATATCTACAATAGACACTATTTCTTGCGGATAATGACCAGCAATTGAACTGATTGCTCTGCCAACAGACATTGTCTGGTCTACCTGGCGTCGTAAAAAAGCTGTTTGGAAATGGTTTGAATCGTCAACGACTTCAACACTCGTTGAAACAGGGGGCTGAATGGCTTCATCTGAAGAAGCGTCTTGTGCCAATGCTGAATAACTAACCTGGGTAGTTAGTAATGCCACTGACAACAGTGTAAGAGTTTTTAACATAAACCCACCTTTATAATTATTGCGTAGTCAATTTCTGACACTACCAGTATTAATGCACTTACAAAGAACGCAAAGCGTGGATTGATTACGCTTATATACATTCTTATACGCATTCCCTTACGCAAGCTTGAATATCTATATCTGATATTAAGCATTTATATAATAACGGCAGGATCAAATACTACTTTAAGAACTACTACTTTATAGGATCTGAATTCCTATCCTATTAGTAATTAGTCCATATTGTCTACTAATTATCACATTTGAACGAAAAATAGACGGTTAGTTCGGTTTTTTCAACTTTTTCAAAATAAGTGTTGACGTGAGCGCTCATTTCCCTAAAATGCGCATCCGCTTCGGGGGAAAAGCAAAACAGCAAGCCTCCTGAAGTAAGTCTCTACTACCTTTATAGGCCAGTAAAGACGGGAGTTTAGAAGAAACGCTTCAGAAAATAAATTTTCAAAAAGTGTTGACAGCGAAAACTTCCAGCGTATAATGCGCACCTCACTCGAAC
>Ga0213831_1000260_pt1 | contig 50737 bp, 57 predicted proteins | sample SWATP12_FD_163421 | JGI IMG/M metagenome (GOLD analysis project Ga0213831, IMG submission 163421) | Coastal seawater microbial communities from Marineland, Florida, United States - SWA TP1 #2 | ecosystem: Environmental > Aquatic > Marine > Coastal | place: USA: Florida | collected 2016-08-06 | reverse complement strand
GTAAAAGGACGAGGGGTCAAAATAGGTGACGACATGAAAGCTCCACACATCGAACCGAGTACAAGTCGGTTGCATGAATTAATACGATAATGAAGCGCGGCAGTATAATAACCTGCCCAGTAATTTTATTGATCTAGATCATGCTTGATAGAAACTCAGCAAACCAGCTGTGAGCCTAGAAAAAGAAAAAGGTGACCAATCCTATGGCCACCTTTTTAGATCAAACTCAATTAACTATCCAGGGTAATTGGTTTGGAATTGCTAATAATATCACTTAACCATCACTTTCTATTAGGTAATTTTGCTATATGAAGAAAGCAAAACTTTCAATACAAGCTGTTAGTATATTTGTAACTCATTAAAATTTATCACATATTTATGACACTGATATGAAAAAGGCCCATAAAATATTTATGAGCCTTTGGCATCTAATACAGTAATTAAAGGCTATGTATCTAAGTGTGCACAGCGGCCAAACTTGGCACCAGCTTTAACAGCTTTAACCACTTGCTTAGGAAAACTAAGCTCACGATCTTGCCCTTTATCACACACAAAGGCCTTATTTGCATCAACCTCAATGGTTAATGGTGTAGGCAAACCTACAACCCCGGCCATCATTTCAGAACCATCACTGCTTATGCCAAAAATACCATTAGTCATCAAGTTAGTTGCTTCTACAACACCTTGTTTAGTGAAGAACTCCTCCCCAGTCATCCATCCTAATCCGTCAATATAAATCGTTGCCCCTGCAGGCATACCATTAATTAACACACGACCAGTTATGACCGACAAATCATCATTCGCATCCAAAACCATATTTAGTGGTAAGCCTGCGGTTTGAACGATATCTTCGTGGGTTTGATTAAATGGTGATGCGCATAAATTATTATTAAAGTAAAAATACGGTACATCCTCACACCAGCGTAAACCACCTAACAAGGTTACTTCATCTGTTACGGTATTCCACACTTTAACGCCTTCACCGAAGGCACTACGACCAAACCCCCTTTGTGTACCAAAGGCGACAAGCTCACCATCAACTGAGATCACCGATGAATTTAACGCTCCAAACTCTTTGTAAGTATCACGTAATTTTCCATCCACCCAAGCGAGCTGTGAGTTATTATTATTACCAGAGCCTGTCACAGTGCGGCCATTACCAGATACGCGATCGGCACGTACCCACGCTTCAGTTCGTTCACCATTGATCAAAGCTTGTACTGTTCCATAACTACTAGGAATGAACTCTATACCATCTGTTAATAAAGTTGCCTTTCCTGTTTTTGTATTCCATACAGTGGGCACGCCATACGAACTGGCTCCTTCACCAACAGCACACTCATCCCCGCCAGCATTAGGTTTTCGAGAGTTACCAACTACCTTGTGGCCCAGATCATCCATATCCCAAATAGAGTGCGAGCTTACGCCTTGCTGGCCACCTAAAGAGCAGGTGTTATTGGTTGGATCTTCAAGTTCAATTAATTTATTTGAGCGAATATCCCAAACTGCACCTTGGCCCATACCATCATTATCAAGATCTGCAATCACAGCCGCTTTGGTTGCATTTTTGTTCATTGCCGCGTTGGTGGCAGACAAAACCGCGTAACCCTCTGGCGTCGTTAATGTCTCAAAAGTATTATGATTGCTATCATAAACAAACGGCGTGCCTCCCTGCGTTGTACCAAACGCCCTTTTACCATTTTTTGCATGATCACTTACCCATGCAGAAACTAAAGGCGTATATTGAATGCCATCATTATAGCCATTGAAATACATAGCGACTTCTTTAGTTTCACCTCCTGCAACGACGATAGGTGTCATGTTGCAAGCATCATCCAGTGCTGGAGAACTGCTTTCGCCTTCATTCCAATATTCATTCACGGAAATAATATCGGTAGGTGTCGTTGGGTAGCCACCAGCTCTAATTGGGTCCATGTAAAGTGCGTAACGCCCACCAGGCGTCAAACCATTAATTGTAAAAGAACCGTCTGGGCCAATACGACCTTGAGTTAAATTACCACTTTGTTGAGTGATCACATCGTACAAAGGATTATCAAGATTACGTGCAACCATATTCATACCTGAATATTCAACGCCTTCTTTTGTAAATAGCTTTCCTTTTATAGTTCCATACTCACTGAGATAACTTGCGCTTGGGTATAAATCAGAGATATTTACAATGTCATCTCGAACATTAACTGTTCCCTGCTCTTGTCCTTCAATGCTGCGAACATTAATAAAAGGAAACATTGTTTCAATACTATCAGTCGGTGCTTGACCACGACCGGTGTAAGCTGTTGTTCCCGTACAGCCTGCAACACCATCGTGCATTTGATACCATGGCGTTGCAATATAGGTAAAATGACCATTTGCTTGAGAGTGAGACATATTCATCGCGTGGCCAAACTCATGGGTGAACACACCTTGTACCATCTTCCCTTCTGTATCATTAATATCGATATACCAACCATTCATTAAAGCCGTTGCTTCAGTAATTTCACCGGTTTCTTCATCAGCCCATTCAGGAAAAGCAATACCTAGTACTTGGTCGCGTGGAATACCAAAATAATTTTCTAAGATAGCACCATCAGTGTCGTAGTTAACCCAAAAACCATAACCGTTTTCTGCATTATAAATCTGGTCTACATTCGATGCATTGACATCGCGGATCCCTGTTTGACTTTCTATCGTACCCGCCACAGACATTGTTAGGGTCGATGTTTCAACATTTGACCACTGCGCAACAGCCTCTGCTGTTACGGCATTAGCTTGTGCAATTGTCAAAAAAGTATAATCACGCTCTAACGCTACATCTTTGGGCAACACAGTGCCATCAGGCAATGTGATATCGACATTAAAGATTGTTCCCTTCTCTAAAACAGTAAATGACTGAACATCTTTCCCATTCTTATCTTTAATTAGTTGCCCCCCATCAGTCCAAACTGGAATGTCACCTTTTGAGGTATCCCATTTATAAGGTTGCATAGTTTTATCATGAATATATAAAGGCCCACCTGCTAATGCAGTTGTAGAAAGCGATGCCAATGCAATACTTGCAGCAAGTTTCGTAAATCTCATCATTATTTTTCTCCCGCTAATTTGCCAACTAAGTGCATAAATTCATCCACGTTTATGTCTTGAGGGTTAGTCAGCATATTACGCTCTTCATGCGAAAAATTAGCAGTGTCCATGCCTTCAAATAATCCACTATTCGCAAACTGGTTAAGAACCTTGCCATCACGAACAATAAACTTACCTTGCGCCATGCCAGCCGTTGTTTGAAAACCAGTAATAGATGCTGGTTTATACATAAACGCAATGACATTTTCTCCTTCATGCCATTTTGCAAAGCCATCAGGGGTTACCCCCAGATACACCTTGCCATTACCCATTGAGCGAGGCTTGATTAGGCCAAACTGACGGAAGGTGTAATTTGAATCGTCTTTTAACTTACCTTTAGCATCTGAAGACACCTGAATAGTCACTTCGGTATAGGGACGGTTGTTGTCAAAACCATCGGTTACGCTTACTACCTGCCCGGCAATAATGCTCTGTGAAACAACGGCCATCTCTTGTAAGTTTTGTTGTTTTAGTTTCATAGCATTGGCTGCTGGGCTCAAAGTTAGCATGCTGCCAAGTGCAAAAGCTGACGCGCATGACAACTTAGAAAATGCACTGCGTAGTTTCATTATTCTCTCCTTTAATTATTCGAATAGAAAATAAGACTTTTTGTTTATAAAAAATCCAATTACTAATATTTTATGATTGAATAAGTTCAAGAATTCACGAAAAACCATGTAGCGTTTTGTACACTTTAATTTAACATTTGAGTTACAATTTAGTTATTGCTATTTCTCTCAAACAAGATAGGCTAAAGATCCGAATTAAATCATATACTATTAATTTTCAACAATTTAAAACGCAATAATTTATCATTAGCAATTAGATCAGCCGCATAAAGTGAACAAGAAGTTAACAAAATGAGTTGATATTCTTACACTTTTTAGATGTATTATGCAGAGGGTAAGTTACTACCAATTAGCTTAGCTAGGTGAGCTAATTGTAAGCGAGTAGAGATTAGGTATGTCAGCAGAGAAGCCCCCGCTGACAATAGCTGATTAATAGCGATTAAAAAAATATGACTACTTCCAACTTCAGGAGCTTGGTTAGGTTTAGTTCAATAAATATAGGGGCTGTAATGGGTAATACGCTTTTGAAGTCCTCTACACAGGCATAGTTGCCATCACTGTAATAATCAAAATCATTAACAAACACTTCTGTGATATCACACACGCTATGTATACTCGTAACCACGCTGAGTTCATTGTGGAAACAAGTGCTTAACTGTAAAAGGTGTTCGCATTTTATACTCATTTTGCTGAACATTTTTAGATTCATGAAAATGCCATCAAATGACTATTTAATTAAATTAGGAATTTTCACGTAAAGCGCGTATAATTCGCGCCCGTTAATATTTAACCTTTTAAATTTAAAATTATTGGAGCATAAAGATGGCTTTAGAGCGTACTTTTTCAATCGTAAAACCTGATGCAGTTGCTAAAAACCACATCGGTGCTATCTACAACCGTTTCGAAACTGCTGGTCTTAAAATCGTTGCAGCTAAAATGGTTCACCTTTCAAAAGAAAAAGCTGAAGGTTTCTACGCTGAGCACAGCGAGCGTCCTTTCTTCGGTGCTTTAGTTGAGTTCATGACATCTGGTCCAGTAATGGTTACTGTTCTTGAAGGTGAGAACGCAGTACTTAAAAACCGTGAAATCATGGGCGCTACTAACCCTGCTGAAGCACTAGCTGGTACTTTACGTGCTGACTACGCAGACAGCATCGACGAAAATGCTGTTCACGGTTCTGACGCTGTTGAATCAGCTGCACGTGAAATCGCATACTTCTTCGCTGACGAAGAAATCTGCCCACGTACTCGTTAATTTCGAGTTCACAGCTAAGTCTGTGATGCAGAAGAAAAAGGGCTTTCGGGCCCTTTTTTAGTCATTAGCTAAGCCCATTGTAAATCTGTTTAGCTAATGACTAAGTCGATTAAATAATGTACAATCGCGCACCCAAACTACTTACCACCGTCACTGATTGAGGTTGTTTCATGACCACTGAAAAAAAGATTAATTTATTAGATTTAAACCGAGATGCAATGCGTGAGCTTTTTGTATCATTCGGTGAAAAGCCATTCCGTGGCGATCAGGTGATGAAATGGATTTATCATTTTGGCGTAGACAATTTTGACGACATGACAAACGTCAACAAAAAGCTGAAAGAAAAGCTAAAAGCTGAATGTGAAATTGTTGCTCCTGAGATCTCAGTTAAACAAGTAGCGACTGATGGCACTATTAAATACGCCCTGATGCTACAAGGTGGCCAAGAAGTAGAAGCTGTTTGGATCCCAGAAAAAGACCGTGCAACTTTATGTGTATCTTCACAGGTAGGTTGTGCCCTTGAATGTACCTTCTGCTCTACGGCTCAACAAGGCTTTAACCGTAACTTAGCGGTGTCTGAGATCATCGGCCAAGTTTGGCGTGTCGCGAAAGATATTGGTTTAGACGGCGACAGCACTAAACGCCCTGTAACTAACGTTGTAATGATGGGTATGGGTGAGCCATTACTTAACCTTAAAAACGTCGTACCAGCAATGGAACTTATGATGGACGATTGGGGTTTTGGTTTATCAAAACGTCGCGTTACATTAAGTACCTCAGGTGTGGTTCCTGCGCTTGATCTATTAAAAGAGAAGATTGACGTAGCATTGGCTATTTCACTGCATGCGCCAAACAATGAGCTGCGTGATGTACTAGTACCAATTAATAAAAAGTACCCAATTGAAGAGTTTTTAGCCGCATGTCGTCGTTATATTGATGGCTCTAAAGCAAACAAAGATGTGACTATCGAATACGTTATGCTACAAGGTGTGAACGACAGTACCGATCAAGCCCACGAATTGGTTAAAACACTTAAAGGTACACCTTCAAAAGTGAACCTGATCCCGTTTAATCCATTCCCGGGTAATGAATATGGCCGTTCGAGTAACAGCCGTATCGACCGCTTCTCTAAAGTATTACAAGCAGCAGGTATTACCTGTATCGTTCGCCGTACTCGTGGTGATGATATTGATGCAGCTTGTGGTCAATTAGTGGGTGATGTCGTTGACCGTACTAAACGTTTAGCGAAAAAGAAAATGCGCGAAGATAACGCAATTGCGGTAAACATTCACCAAGCATAAGCGTAACTTTTGAAGTTAAGCCTTTGTGGCAAACTCGTTATTTTTAAAATAATAGATGCAACACAAAGGCTTTTCGGTAAGATAGGCATACGGAATCAAAGAAGAGATTAGGTAATGCGTTCTATACTTGCCATTACTGTTAGTGCATTTGCATTAACAGGGTGTGTTACAGAAAACAGCTACGAAGGTAGCGACAGACCCGTTGTTGAAAAAAAAGTTAACAATACCGGTGCTGCCCGTACCCGTATCGCCCTTGCGTTACAGTACTTAAAAACAGGCAATAACTCACAAGCAAAATATAATTTAGAACGCGCCGCAGATTTTGCACCTGACCTCCCTGAAGTTCATTACTCTTTAGCTTATTACTATCAACAGGTTGATGAACCAGAACTTGCCGATAAAGCCTATCAGCGCGCATTAAAAATTGCCCCTAATGATCCAAACACCTTAAACAATTATGGTGTATTTTTGTGTGGCATTGGTGAGTATGACCGCGCTGCAGAAGAGCTTCTTAAAGCGATTTCAATTCCTAGCTATATCCGTGTAGCTGAAAGTTACGAAAACTTAGCTTTATGTGCGATTGAATTTGATGACTTCGAAAATGCGGAAAAATACCTAAAATCAGCACTTAATCACAGCTCGCAGCGCCCTTCTTCAATGATAAGCTTGGCTGGTTTGTATTACGCAAAAAGCGATCTACATAAAGCTGAAGATATTATTGAAAAATATGAATCAACAGGCCGCGTAACACCTCGTGCACTTATGCTCAGCTATCTTATCCAGCAACGTATGGGACACATAGAAAAAGCCGAAGCAACTGCAGGTATCATTTTACAAACTTACCCCGGCTCAAACGAAGCTAAAGCCATTTCTTCTGGGCAGGTTAAACGTTCAGAGTTTGAAATATTACGAGAAAAATATCGTCAAGCTCAACTCGAAGAGCTCCAGATTTCAAGCGATAACTCATCGGTTAGCAAAGACCAACCAAAGATCCGAATCGTAAAAAGAAAAGCCCCAACAAAGGCGAATGAAACAGTAATTGTAGATAAGACAGATCTACAAACTTCCAATGCAAAAGAAGTATATGCTACGAATCAGCAAAAGTCAGAAGTGCCTGCAATTAATGAACAAGAAACTGTCGAATCAACCCAATCTGTTGCAAACATGCCAGCCCTAGTTGTAGAACAAGCAAAGATTCAGCCCGAAGCTTCGGGTTTTAAGACTGAATCGTCAAAAAAAATAGCATCAACTGCAACTAAGCCTGTCGATACTGAAGCTGTTGTTAATGCGCTTGCGATAAAAACACCAGAACAAAAGAAAAGCATATCAACACCTAAAGCAGCTAACGACGAAGTCACTATTGTTTCTTTTGGGGCTCCCACATCTCCTGAAATTAAGCAACAAACTTCGACTTCTGCAAAAGCTGTCAGCAAAAATGAAAGCACAGTGATATTTTATCAGCCTGAAAAAGATGAAAGTGTCTTTGGCGAAGAATCCAACCATGCAGGCCAAACGAGTCAAACCTCGTACTCAGTGACTTCTGAACAAATACAATTACCCATGCTCAACCCACGTGTACCTGCGCTGAATATCCCCTACCATATTATTGAAAATGGTGAAAACCTATTTAGCATTTCAGTGCGATACAATGTTAAACTACAGAAGATTTTGCTGTGGAATGGCTTAAAAGAATCGGATCGCGTACAAAACGGTACTCGCATCTATTTAAATGATCCGAATATTTATCACGACATTAATGCTGGTGATACTTTGTACGACATTGCCACGCAGCATAGCGTATTAATCGATCAATTAATGCGCTGGAACAAATTGAGCCCAGATGTTGCCCTTAAGCCTGGGTATAGACTTTTATTGGTAGATCCAGACTCATACGCATTATGAATGAAGAAAACAATTTAGAACAACCACAAGAAACGCTCGGCCAAGCGCTAAAAAAACGCCGCGAAGATGCAGGAATGAGCCTTGAGCAGCTTGCTGGTGCATTAAAATTATCAGTTTTACAATTACAACGATTAGAAAACGACGAACATGAATTACTAGGCCCTGCAACCTTCGTAAAAGGGTATATCAGAAGCTATTGTCGCGAGCTAAAAATAGATAGCCAAGCCATGCTTGAATTGTTACCTGAGCATGTTGAGCCAGCTAAAAAATCTAATATGCAGAGCTTCTCTCGTCGCACCGAAAAAGAAGCAAACGATAGCCGTTTAATGCTATTCAGTTATTTTATTTTAGCTGTCATTATAGGCTCATCGGTCGTTTGGTGGTGGCAAAATAGTAATCAAAGTATCGAAGAGCCGGTAACAACGGCGATGCCAAATCAGCTTGAAAGTAATGAGCTAACCACTAATTTAGCAGACGAAGCGCCAGTTGAAGAAACAGTTCAATTGCCTACAGAAGACAAAGAAGTTATTGAGCCACAAGAAACTGTGCCAACAACTAACAACGAAGCAGCAAATCAGGCTGCATCACAAAGCCAATTAACTGCTCAGCCGCAAACCAAAAAAGCTGATCCTGAGCACAGCGAAGTGGTGATGCACTTCAATGAAGATAGCTGGGTAGAAATTCACGATGGCAACGGCGATCGTATTGCTTTTGGTGTTAAAAAAGCAGGTTACGTTATGACAGTAACCGGCCCACAGCCATTTAGTGTGGTACTCGGCAAACACCAAGTAGTCGATATTACTTTTCAAGGTCAAGCTGTCGATACCTCACATTTTGCCAAAAATCGCTTAGCTAAATTTACTTTACCGTTATCAGAGTAACCGCAATGTTTTCAGAATCTCCTATTAAACGTAGAAAATCGACCCGTATTAACGTAGGTAATGTGCCAATTGGTGATGGTGCACCAATTGCCGTTCAGTCGATGACTAACACCAACACCCTAGATATCGATGCAACGGTTGCACAAATTCAAGCTATTCAAGATGCCGGCGCCGACATTGTGCGTGTGTCTGTACCAACCATGGAAGCAGCTGAAGCATTTAAAAGCATTAAAGAACAAGTCACAATTCCACTAGTAACAGATATTCACTTTGATTACCGTATTGCGTTAAAAGTGGCTCAGTATGGTGCGGATTGTTTGCGTATTAACCCGGGTAACATCGGTAGCGAAGAGCGTATTCGTGCCGTTGTAGACTCAGCCCGTGAGCATAACATTCCTATTCGTATTGGTGTTAATGGCGGTTCATTAGAGCGCGACTTACAAGAAAAATACGGTGAACCAACGCCAGAAGCTTTACTTGAATCAGCTATGCGCCACGTTGAGATCTTACAACGTTTAGACTTTGACCAATTTAAAGTATCCGTTAAAGCGTCAGATGTATTTTTAGCGGTCGGTGCATATCGTCTACTTGCGAAAGAAATCGACCAGCCACTGCATTTAGGTATTACCGAAGCAGGCGGTATGCGCTCAGGTTCTGTTAAATCAGCTGTTGGCTTAGGTATGCTACTTGCCGAAGGCATTGGTGACACATTACGCGTATCACTTGCTGCCGATCCGGTACAAGAGATCAAAGTAGGTTTTGATATTTTAAAATCATTACGCATTCGCTCACGCGGCATTAACTTTATTGCCTGCCCGAGCTGCTCACGCCAAGAGTTTGATGTGGTAAGCACCATGAACCAACTTGAAGAGCGCCTTGAAGACGTAGTTGAGCCTATGTCAGTGTCGGTGATTGGTTGTGTGGTAAATGGCCCTGGTGAAGCGCTGGTTAGTGATATCGGCCTTGCTGGTGCGAACCGTCGCTCTGGCTTATATATCAATGGTGAGCGTCAAAAAGCACGTATCGATAACGATAACATTGTCGACCAACTTGAAGGCTATGTGCGCGACTTTATCGCTAAAAAAGAGAAAGAAACGCCAATCGACATCAAAATCGTTGAATAATTCGCATATACTCGGCAAACCCTTGGGTTTGCCGTTTACCTTTACCGCTTAGACGGTATAATGACGGGTCAATTTTTAGTTTTTCTTGAGGCGCGATTTTTTCAGCGCAATTACAGTATTTAGGATTTATCAGTGGCAAAACAAATTCAGGCAGTTCGTGGTATGAACGATTGTCTGCCAGGCGATACGCAAATTTGGCAGAAAGTAGAAGACATTTTACGTGAAACAGTTTCATCGTTTGGTTATCAAGAAATTCGTTTTCCAATTGTTGAATCAACCGACCTATTCAAGCGCTCTATCGGTGAAGTAACCGATATCGTAGAAAAAGAAATGTACACCTTTGCTGACCGTAATGGCGATAACTTAACTCTTCGCCCTGAAGGTACTGCAGTGTGCGTGCGTGCAGGTAATCAAAACGGTTTACTGTATAACCAAGAACAACGTTTATGGTATATGGGCCCGATGTTCCGTCACGAGCGTCCACAAAAAGGCCGTTACCGTCAATTCCACCAATTTGGTTTAGAAACATTCGGCATTGCCACTGCTGATATTGATGCAGAAGTTATTTTGCTGACAGCCCAATTATGGAAAGAGTTTGGTATCAGTGAGCACGTTCGTCTGGAGCTTAATTCATTGGGTTCAAATGAAGCGCGTGCAGACTATCGAGATGCACTTGTTGCTTACTTAGAGCAACACGTCGATGTACTTGATGAAGACTCTAAGCGTCGTATGCACACCAACCCTTTACGTGTGTTAGATAGCAAAAACCCTGATGTACAAGCCATTTTAACTGATGCGCCTAAACTATCTGAGCACTTAGATGCTGAATCAAAAGAACATTTTGAAAATTTATGTGAACGTTTAGACGCTGCTGGCGTCGAATACACGGTAAATGAAAAGCTTGTACGTGGCCTTGACTATTACAACCGCACCGTTTTTGAGTGGGTAACCGATAGCCTAGGCGCACAAGGAACCGTTTGTGCAGGTGGTCGTTACGATGGCCTAGTTGAACAACTTGGCGGTAAAGCAACACCAGCGGTAGGTTTTGCAATGGGTCTTGAGCGTTTAGTGTTATTACTTCAAGCACTAGAAAGTGTAGGTGACATCCGCCGTAGTGCTGATGTATATTTGGCAGCCATGGGCGATAAAGCCAGCATTCAAGCGCCTATCATTGCCGCTCAGTTACGTAAAGATGTTGCAGGTCTTCGTGTTATGGTGCACGCAGGCGGTGGCAACTTTAAAAAGCAATTAAAACGCGCAGATAAAAGCGATGCGCTAGTCGCAGTTATTATCGGCGAAGATGAATTAGAACAAGGCGTTGTGACTATTAAGTACTTACGTGAGCGTAAAGAACAAGTCACCTTAAAACTAGAAGAAGCGAAAACGCTACTAGCTGAACTTATTTAAGCCCAGCTAGCAACAGAGGTAAGCATGGAAATTTATTCAACAGAAGAACAACAAGAAGAAGCGATCAAACGCTTTTTCCGTGAAAATGGTTTAGCACTTGCAATTGGTATTGTTGCAGGTTTAGGTGGTTTATATGGTTGGAAAGCTTATAACCAAAACCAAATCACCACAGCTGAGAAAGCATCTGACTCTTTCACACAACTTGTTGAAAGCGGTGCCGTGCTAGAAAAAGCGGATACGTTTATTAAAGAAAATAACGAGTCAAGCTACAGCACGCTAACAGCATTTGTTGCGGCAAAAGAAGCCGTAGAAAAGAATGACCTTGATGCGGCAAGCGAAAAGCTTAACTGGATCATCACCAACGAGCAAAACCCTGAGCTTAAAGCAACGGCAACAACGCGCCTTGCTCGTGTTCACCTTGCGCAAAAGCAATATGAGCAAGCGTTAACAACGCTAAACGCCCAGCTTCCAGCATCATTTACTGCTGCAGTCGCTGAATTAAAAGGCGATGTTTATGCTGCACAAGGCGATAAAGCAGAAGCACGCAGCCAATACCAAGCTGCTGCGGATAATGGCGGCCTTGAAAACAACCCGTTATTACAAATTAAACTTGATGACTTAGCACAAACTAGCCCAGCGGCGTAAGGGGTTAAGATGAAGAAGTTAACAGCGGCAACACTTGCTCTGTGTATCGCAACCCTAACTGGGTGTTCGTCAAGTGATGACGAAGAAGAACTGGTACTGCCTGAAATTGTTAATCAGTTTGAGACAGACGTAGTATGGCAAGAATCAATTGGTGACGGTGTTCAGCATTATTTCTCGCGCTTAACGCCGGCTATTCATAACGATGTTGTGTATGTAGCAAACCGCGAAGGTGAAGTTGAAGCCCTTTCGCTTGAAAATGGCGATACGCTATGGCAAACCGATGTGCGTGAAAACCCTGCCTTTTGGCCTTGGGAAACCACAGAAAGTGCCAAGTTATCGGGTGGTATATTACAAGCTTACGGCAAAATTTTTGTTGGTTCTGAGCATGGTTACTTAACCGCGCTAGACCGTGAAACAGGTGAAATTGTTTGGCGTAAAACGATGCCTGGCGAAGTACTTGCTAAACCTGCTGCAGGCGACGGTTTAATCTTTGTAAACCTAGGCTCTGGTAAATTATTAGCAGTGCACCCAGATACAGGTGAAGAACGTTGGCGCTTCGAACAAGAAGTACCACCACTGACATTACGTGGTCAAAGTTCACCAACTGTGGCAAACGGCGGTGTATTACTAGGTCTTGAAACAGGTAAACTGAGCGTATTAATTTCAGAAAACGGCTACTCTGCATGGAGTGCTGAAATTGCCTCTCCAAAGGGTGCATCTGAGTTTGAACGTTTAGTTGATGTAGATACACAAGCATTAATTAGCGGCCCATACGCCTATGCAATCGCTTATAATGGTAACTTAGCAGCCATTGATATTCGTTCAGGTAATGTTGTTTGGAAACGTGAATATAGCAGCTACCGTGATTTATCGATGGATAGCCAGTCTATCTATGTTGTTGATAGCGATGGTGTTATTTACGGTCTAGATAAAACATCAGGTATTGAGCGCTGGAGCCAACCAGCACTGCGCGGCTGGTACTTAACAGGCCCGACTGTGGCTGGTAAATATTTAGCACTAGGTGACCAAGAAGGTAACCTACACTGGTTAGACAAAGAAACGGGCGAGCTTGTATCGCGCGAAGACTTTGACAGCTCAGGTTTCTTTATTGAGCCTGTTGTTGCCGGTGACAAATTAATTTTATACACCCGAGATGGTGAAGTTAGCGCGGTTAAAATTCCAAACTAACTTACTAATAGTAAACGTTATTTTTCTAAGGCTTCGCTTGGCGAAGCCTTTTGTTGTTTTTTTAAGAGGTAGTTTATGCTTCCCGTGATCGCTCTTGTTGGGCGACCCAATGTGGGCAAATCCACATTATTTAACCGTTTAACACGTACTCGTGACGCCCTCGTAGCCGACTTTCCAGGCTTAACACGAGATAGAAAATATGGCCAAGCTGATTACGATGGCTATGAATTTATCGTGGTAGACACGGGTGGTATTGACGGTTCTGAGCAAGGTATCGAAACTGAAATGGCTGAGCAATCGCTTCTGGCAATTGAAGAAGCCGATATCGTGTTATTTTTAGTTGATGCCCGCGCTGGTATGACTGCTGCTGACCAAGCGATTGCGAATCACCTCCGTAAACAACAGAAGAAATGTTTTGTTGTGGCAAACAAAGTCGATGGTATTGATGCAGATTCGTACTGTGCTGAGTTCTACCAGTTAAGCTTAGGTGACGTACATCACATTGCAGCGGCTCACGGCCGTGGTATCACGCAGCTACTTGAAACAACTTTACAGCCAGTCATTGCCGAACTTGCAGGCGAAGCTGAAGAGCTTGAAGAAAGTGATGACGAATTAGTTGATCTTTACAGCGAAGATGAAGAAGGCGAAGACAACCAGCAAGCCTTTGCTGATAAGCCAGTAAAGCTTGCAATTATTGGTCGTCCTAACGTTGGTAAGTCAACACTTACAAACCGTATCTTAGGCGAAGAACGTGTAATCGTTTACGATATGCCGGGTACAACCCGTGATTCTATCTATATTCCGATGACACGTAACGACAAAGAGTACATTCTTATTGATACCGCAGGTGTTCGTAAACGTAAGAAAGTAAGCGATGTTGTAGAAAAATTCTCTGTGATCAAAACCCTTAAAGCGATTGAAGATGCTAACGTGGTATTGCTTGTGGTTGATGCGCGAGAAGGTATTTCTGATCAAGATTTGAGCTTACTAGGTTTTGCCTTAAACGCAGGTCGTTCATTGGTTGTGGCTGTTAACAAATGGGACGGCCTAGACGATTACGTTAAAGAACGTATTAAGTCAGAACTTGACCGTCGTTTAGGTTTCATCGATTTCGCACGTTTACACTTTATCTCTGCTTTACATGGCACCGGTGTGGGTCATTTATTTGAATCAGTAGACGAAGCGTACGAATCAGCGACTAAACGTATTAGCACAGCGATGCTGCGTCGTATCATGGACATGGCACAGGCCGATCACCAACCGCCACTTGTTCGCGGTCGTCGTGTAAAACTTAAATATGCTCACGCAGGGGGTTATAACCCACCACGTATCGTGATCCACGGTAACCAAGTTCATGACTTACCAGATAGCTACAAACGCTACCTAATGAACTACTACCGTAAAGCATTAGGCATTATGGGTACGCCAATCAAAATTGAATTTAGAGAAGGCGACAACCCGTACGCTGGCCGTACCAACAAAGTGACCTTATCGCAAAAACGTAAAATCCGTGCATTTGCTAAGGAAAACCGCAACAAGTCTTAGTTACTACGACTAAGCTTTAAGTATTACAAAAACCTTGTAAGTATGACTTACAAGGTTTTTTTATTGCTGAAACTATGCTTTATTTAATAAACGAACAATAAATAGAGCAGCATAAATGGACTTTTTAAGTCAGGTTATTTACGTCGATAACGTAGAAGAAGTACTCGACTTTTACTATCAAGCATTTGGTTTTAATACCAATCATATCAGTGACGATGCTGAGTACGGTGAACTTGTTACAGGGGCTGTAAAACTTGCCTTTGCAACCCACCCGCATGCGCAAGCATATTTCAAGCAAGGGTATATTCGCGCCCATCCAAAGCAGCCTGCTCTTGGTTTTGAGCTAAGATTCAGTTGCCATAATTTAGTCGAAAGTTACGATAAAGCTGTACTTGCTGGTGCTGAGCCATTATGCCCGCCCACTAAAAAAGACGCCCAGCATTATGCGTATGTTCGCGCTATTGAGGGCACTTTAGTGTGTTTAGTAGAAGATTAGCTTTTTGTAAGGTCCGTTTTTGTTAGGTCAGTATGCAGCTCAAGGGTTAACTCGCGTAATAACTCGATTCGCTCCAAACTCATATTTGAGCGTGCCATTAACTTAGCCGTTAATTCTTCAGCATCAACTTTAAGTTGCACTCAATGTAATGAACGATTACGGCCGTATTCCTGTATGTGGCATGATCTCAGGTTACAATAACGACACTGCACAGCCTGGGCCAAGCAACCTCTTTTATATCAACTCGAAAAAGCTCACCATGCAAGGCTTTATCGTGATTGATTACTTTGATCAGTTCCCTGAGTTTATTGAGCAAATGAGTGCGTGGATCAGCGAAGGCAAAGTTAAATCTGAAGAAACGGTTTACCATGGCATTGAAAACGCCGTTGATGCATTTCTTGGTCTGTTTGAAGGTAAAAATAAAGGAAAAATGCTGGTTAAGCTATAACACTTAATAACTAATAAAGCCTGTATCTTAGTTGGTACAGGCTTCAAATTAAGCAAGTTTAAAAAATACGATTGCCAATACCAGCACCAACCCCACATAGGAAAGAAACAAAATCCCGGCTTGGCGATGTTTTTTGCATTCGCTCGCACAGTTTCGTTCTCCGTGGAATTTAAAAGTGCTAAGCCCTTTTTAGATACGAACACCATAGGTACTTTTAAAAATCGCGGCGCACCTAGTTGTTGCCACAGTTCCGGCTCTATAGTTTTAACCGATTGATAGTATTTATACTCAGCTCTCGCAGCATAAAGCATTAACAGCGCCCACACTGAAACCAATATTATTGTTATTAGCATAGGTTACCTGATCAATTTATTTAGTTCGGTTTAAAGTTTATGCCATCAAACAAAATTCACAACCCGCTAATTTACTTACTCTGCCCTGTAAAGCGAACTACCATATTGATTCCTGAGCAAATGACCTTTGCTTAACCCTGCTTCAAATAATGTCATAATTAACCCAACAAAAGGTACAAACCAAATTAAGCTATTCCAGCCTGACTTTCCAATATCGTGCCAGCGTTTGACTTGAGAAGCCATTAGTGGCCATTGAAATAAAATAAATATGCCAATAAATAAAAATATATCAACTACAGCAATTATTTGGATCACAAGATAAAACCCATGCACGAACCAAAACTGTTTTCGATTTAGGCGACCATGAAAAGAGAACATCACATCAAAAAACTCTAAATCTCGAGGTTTCGAGAGATAGACAGGTTTGCGAGTGAGCTCAGCTTCAGGTGTTTTATATAAATTATCAGTCATTCAAAATCGATAAATAGGCAAGTTCTGCTAGTTTTTCTAAAGGTGACGTTGCATTAGACTCAGGCTTTTTAGCATGAACCGAGTAACGCCTTTTGGGAATTTTAACTTGAATAAAACCATGATTATTGGCCATATCAATACGCAGCATTTCACGCTCTTTTGGCGTTAAATGATTTTCATGGATCTTTTCAAGCTCGCCATGATCAAGCCAAATAGCTGCGCAGTTTGGACATTCGTCTATTTCAACCACTTTTAGTGGCGTGAAAAAGCGTCGCATCATCACCACGTCAGGGCACTTCGGGCAATTAATTCGCTTCGCTAAATCAACGCATTCTGTTGGCAGAGTTTGTAAATGAGCCACCAGCACTTGCGCTGGTTTTAAACTTGGATCGCTAAAGTGGAATATTTGTCGATTATCAAAAAATACACCACCGCTTTTTGATAAATACACGTTAACATCGCCAATGCTCACTGCTTCAAGTGCTGTTTTAGTACGCGGGCAAAACATAGACCTTCCTTGTTTTAAATTTAACTTAGCGCTTTTGTAATTATCGGTTTAAGCGGCTCAGGTAAGCTGATGTTACCAGCTAACACAAATTCATGTGCTTCGTTTGACATTTTTTGCCAAGTTTTACGAATAATACCCAACCATTTTTGCTCATCGTAATCAGGCTTGCTAGTTGCAAAATCAAGCATGTAATGTTCGATAAACACAAGGCTTGCGATATCTTCAATCAATTGGCTATCAGGGTTTCGCTTTATATTCTTTTTAGCCACGGCTGCGTATACACGCTCACATTCACTCGTTGAGTAACCAGCGGTTTTCATAAGGGCTGTTACACGCTCGGCATGAAAATCATATAAAGCAGTGCGCCATTGATAATAACCTTGCTTACCCATAGGGAAGTCACTGCGAGGAGAACGCCAGCGTTCAATATGTTGGCCCCGTGCAGCAATATGCATTAGTTCATCGGCTTGCGGATTAAAACGGTTAAGCATATCGGTCATACGCATAGAATATAAAGATTCTTTAGCTAACGCTTGCCCAGCATGCTTAACACGATTGGGATCTGCAGCATTCGCTGCATCTATGGCTTCTATAACAGTTTGAGACATATAACATTCTCTAGGTGGTTTATAGCCATGATTATAATGAGCAACAACTACTTTAGCTACTTTACTCTAGCAAACAACTCTATTACAAACGAGTAAGGTCCATCGCGATGCTGTGCTTAGGCTTTTCAATCATTCGAAGTAACTCTTTGCCGTTAGAGCTTACAATAAACGTTGGGGTATAACGAAGGTCGTACTGCTTAGCTAAACCATCAGGGTCAAGCTTATCGTAACCAACCGCAATTAATTGGAGTGCTCCCAGCTTTACACCCGAACCATCAAGTAACTTTAGTAAACGAGGCACTTCACGCTTAGAGTCATGACACCACGTACCTAAAAATACTAATACTTGTTTACCACTGAGCGTTTTAATCGTGTTTAAATCATCCTCAGATGGTGAATAGCTTTTATACTCTTTAGCAAAAGCAGGATATTGTGCGAGTAAATCCTCAGCAGTAATTTCCCCACTGTACGGCGACGTCGTTGCAAATGTGAATGATGAGAATAATAAGGTAACGAAATAAATAACTTTTTTCATTGTGAGTGCTCTTTGTTCTAATTAACTCACAATAACCAAATTATCGAAAACACTCCAGCATTACAATTGCGAGTTTGCACATACTTACTTTCTATGAGGTGCTTTAGATAAACTCGCAATGCTGTGAATAAGCCATTAAAATACGCTTTTATAATTAACCATGGTGCCATTTATGTCTTTTCCTCCTTGCCCACAATGTAACTCTGAATACGTGTATGAAGATCAAAACAATTTAGTTTGCCCAGAGTGTGCTCACGAGTGGGACCCCAATGCGGTTGATACCGATGATGTGATCAATGTGAAAGATGCTAACGGCACTTTATTGGCTGATGGTGACAAAGTGACTGTTGCGAAAGATTTAAAAATTAAAGGCAGCTCGCAAGTTATTAAAATTGGCACCAAAGCCGTGATCCGCCGTGTGCTAGATAAAAAAGACCACGAATTAGATTGTAAAGTCGATGGCGTAGGTGAAATGATGGTGACCGCTAAGTTTGTTAAAAAAGCTTAAAGAAGCATAGTAAGTAAATCGACTAACCAGATTTACTTACTAACATTAGTAAAGTTACTTCTTTGTCACCACGCCTTCAGGTATGTGTAAAGTACGTTGTGGGAAAGGAATTGTCAGGCCAGCTTTCTCGATTGACTCTTTGACACGTTTGTTTAAATCCCAATAGGTTTGCCAATAGTCTTCATTTTTAGCCCATGCTCTTAGCTGAATATTCACCGAGCTCTCAGCCATGGCTGTCACCATCACTTGCGCCGCCGGTTCACTCAGTAAACGGCTTTCGTTCGCGGCAATATCTTTTAGCACCGCAAAGCCATCATCGATTGAATCGGCATATGAAATACCCACAACAATATCCATTCGGCGTTTGCCATTTCGGGTGAAATTTTTAATATTATTTCCCCACACTATGCCATTAGGTGATGCAATATAAAGACCATCAATCGTTTGAAAAACACTGGTGAATAGGTTTACCTCAGAGACAGTACCTTGCATCGAGCCTATTTCAACAAAGTCACCAACTTTAAACGGCCTTAATATAAGTAACATCATGCCTGCTGCAATATTACTTAAAGTGTCTTTAAGGGCTAAACCTATCGCCAAACCTGCCGCCCCCATTAGGGCAATAAGGCTTGCCGTATTCACGCCAAAGATATCTAAAATAAATACCCCGCCAATAATATACACCGCATAGCCTGCCACAGACGACAAAATAGGCAGCAAGGTATTATCAACTTTTTTAAGCGTCGCGTTGGAGTTTTTTATAGCCTTTTTCACTGACTTAGCAAGCACTGCACTGGCAATTAAAATAACAATTGCGAGTATCAATTTATACCCTAGCGCTATGATTGTTTCTGAGTTATTGAGCCAAAACTCATTGAGGGTTTGTTTCATAAAGATCCTTGATTTTTTTAAATTCGAAATTGCATTTATTGATAAATTGAAAAGAAAAGCCATGCGTTATAGGCAATAAAAATCAGCAATAAACCAATACCTTCAGCGCGATTTACCCTGCCAATACCTCGGTGCCCATAAGCAAAAATTAATAAAAATATTGAAAGAGAGAACATCGCCAGCCAATCTCGCGATAATAGATCCGGTGAAAGGTTATCAGCTGGCGCTATCATCCCTGCAATACCTGTGACGGCCAAGATATTAAATATGTTTGAGCCAATCACATTACCAATGGCAATGTCGTGTTCACCTTTTCTGGCTGCGGCAATTGAAGCTGCAAGTTCAGGGAGCGAAGTGCCAAGTGCCACAATTGTGAGACCGATAATGAGGTCGCTAATACCCATAATCTCTGCAATACTGACTGCCCCCCATACCAATAGCCTTGAGCTAATAATGAGTACAACAAGCCCAACTACCAGCCAAACAATAGCTGCTTTAAGTGACATTGTTTGCACGTTAAGTTCTTGCTCAACATCTGTTGCTAAGCTGTCATTTTTGCTTTTAAGGCCAGAATAAATACTCCACCCCATAAAACTAAAAAATCCAAGTAACAATACACCTGCGTCAAAACGTGATAAGCCACCATCAAAAATCAGTAATGCAAATAGCACACTCACCACAAGCAATAGTGGGAGTTCTTTTTTAACGATATTAGAGTGAACAGCAATCGGGGCAATCAGCGCTGTTATCCCTAGTATAAGCCCAATATTGACAATGTTTGACCCCAGCGCATTACCTAAAGCAAGCTCTGGGCTGCCATCAGCAGCAGCCATGGCCGATACCAACATCTCAGGAGCCGACGTACCAAACCCAACCACAATCATACCAATGAGTAAACTAGGTATACCTGCATATTTTGCGCTTACAGCTGCACCATCAACAAAGCGATCAGCGCTCCAAATCAGCAATACAAAACCAACTAAAATGGCAAGGATAAACAAGGTCATAGTGCTCTCCAACAGAAGGGTTGCACAGCAAAATGTGATAAATAAACCGATTTAAGAGGACAGAAATAACCATATAAATGGTCTAGAAATGTAACAAGCACGAGACGGTTCCTTAGGGCGAAGAACAATAAGACACGCATCAAGGTCGCCCATTGAACCCAATACGTGCCTTAGGTCTTGTCAATCCGGCTTGCGGACATGAACGCCACGAACATTGGTTCGGAGACTGTTGACGTTCATCTTAATCTAAGAGACTACTCCCCTAAGGTTAGGTAAAGACTATATAACTAAAAGTCATACAATTAAAGCTCTAATTGTTCCTTTTTTACTTGTTATTTAGAAGCTCAAATGTTCTACAACAATCCCTGTAACTTGACAATTTTCACAGCTCAATTGCCAGCCAGCAGCCCATGTGGTTGCGTTAAGATTTCCTTTGCAAAGTGGGCAAACTTCGCCAGCAAACGTACTGGGGGTAATATCTTTAGCTCGCTTAGAAAACGGCCTTAAAAACCAAAGAATATTATCGTCGATACTGATGGTTAGATCGTGGCGTAACGTCTCACAATACGCATTAAACACAGCTTGTTTGTACTGCTTTTCGTGCTCAGCAGATTGACTGGCATAAACACTCAACGCGTTTTCGATGTTTCTTAGACGATCGGGCCATGCTTGTGCGTCTATATTCGCTTTGCAATCTAACAGCTCTTCAAGAGTGTAACTTGTATAGTTTGGTTCAAACATCATTGCTATCCTTGCTTTGGGTTATTAATTCTTTGGGTACTCAGTGCTTTAGATATAATGTACCATTTTGCTTTATTTGCAAAAGCCATTGATCAAACAAATTGTTCGCGATACTCAGCTCTTCATCTGAAAGTGTCGGGTATTGTCTTTGCTCAAACCACGCATAACGATTATACACATCGTTATTTTGCGTGATTTCCATAATGAGTCGATTTATAGCGTAGGCTTTTGCTGCACTATGCTCACCAACTTGTTCGCTGTAATACATGCTCGCTAAACTCATCAGCGCTTGTTCACTGCCCTGCTTCGCTGCTTGCTCTAAAAATACGGTTTTACGCTCTTTAAAACCATCACGATTTTTGATGAACTCGGCACGTGACAACTTCTCAGGAAATTGCGACTTCATGTAAAATTCGGGAGTTAGCCCAGCAAACGTTTGCTGCGCAAAGGCAGAGCCCTGTTCTGCTGCCATTGTCAAATAACGGTAAAAAGACCGCCGCGTTGCTAAATCTAACCCTTGGCAATACTCATATTTCTCTAAAACACGGTTTTGCGTATCACCAGCATCGCTAAACTCATAGCTTTCGGCTAATGTTGCCTCAAGCGCCTCAGCATCTAAAGGAGCATTAAAACAATACTTAAGATTTTGTGCGATGAGATAGTTAGCCTCAGCATCACCTTGCTTAGCGCGTTGCTTTAGCTCAGTAAAATGGTCAATAAACACACCATCAAAACGCCATTTCGGTGCATTTTTGATAATAAATTCACGGCTATCATTGGCTTCACTCCCTTGCTCAGCAGATTCATCAGCTAACAAACTCGCATCAGGCTTTGTGGCTGATATGTTTGCTTGTGCCTCAACGTGCTGCGAAGCTGTTGTATCATTTGATGACTCTGAATTGGTTGCAAAGATTGCAGCTTCTCGTGAAAAATATATATAAATAACGAACAACAATACCAAAACCACAATTAAAAATGGCTTTACTCCTTGCCTAACAAAAGCATACCCAGACATAACAACCTACTTATTATTTTTGTTGCTCAGTAAGTTACAAGAAAACAATAATAAAAGCGAAACTTAACTGCGATTTCGCTTTGTTTGCATTAAACAAGCAATAACAATAAAACTAATCCCAACTAATTGCTGCCCATTTACCGGGCTATCTAGAATGGTTAACTGAAGAAGGTATGAAAACACCACTGACGTATAAATCAGCGGCGCTAGTTCAGAGCCGGTAGTAACTAGTTTATATGCAGAGCTTCTAAAGTATTGCGTAGCACTACTAAATACCGCTAATAACACTAATAAGCCTAATAATAACCAAGCACTCTCAACCACCAAGCTGCCTGCTGCGAGCTCAGCATTTAGCCCACCAATAAACAGCGGCAGAATGAAAAATAGCGTACTGAATAGTGCTGCAATTAAAAAGCAAAAACCATTGGCAACCAGAACCGGGGTTTTCTCTTTACTAATTTGAAATAAACACAATTGCGAGCAAGCATTAAAAAAGCCAGCCGCCAGACCAATTAATAGCTCCCAACGTAACGTAATCCCTTGGTCGGTCATACTTTGAATGATCAGCCCTATCATCATTAACAACAAAGTCGGCACGACAAACAAGTCGATTTCTCGCTTATACACCACACTTTCAAGCAGTGGGATAAACAAAGGCCCAGTGCTAAACAACACAACCGCCTCAATTAACGTAAGTTTGTAAAGCGCTAAAATAAAAAAACCTTGGCACAAGGTGATAAAAACAGCGCGTAGCATCACATTTTTTAATGCAGAAAAACTAACATAATTCCAAAACCGTGCTCGCGCCGTTGCTAACATTAAACAACCAGGTAAGAGCAACCTTAAGAATAACAGTAAAATAATTGGCAGCATGGGGGTTAACAGCTGGGTAACCAGTCCATTCAGTGCTAGAGTGAGGGTAGATAGCAGCATTAACGCACTAGAGCGGTGACTAATATTCATTTACATTGTTTATAAAGCGAGTAGATGACACTCACGATACGCTCTGCTGAAATTATAAAAAAGCGAATAAAACCGCATTAATATGTAAGAAAAACTAACATATGAAACACAATATCCCGCTCAAATCCTTATACAGTTTCATTGCTGTTGCAGAGACTGGCAGCATGGTTAAAGCCGCAGATTCAATTCACGTTAGTCACTCGGCTATCAGCCAAGCTATCAAGTCTCTTGAACAACAGCTTGAGGTAAGACTGTTCGATAGGGTTGGCAGACAAGTGTATTTAAATGATGCTGGGAAACTTTATTATCAGCGCGTTTCGCCCGCCGTTCAGGCCATCATTTCAGCAAGCGAAGAGGTTAAAAATAAAGACAAAGATCATCATTCAATTTCACTCAACATGGTGAACTCTTTGGCATTACATTGGTGGATACCACGAGTTGATAAGCTACAAAATTGTTATGCTGAGTTAGATATTCGCTTATCAAACTTTGTAGGTGATGTTGATCTCGAAAGACGCAATATCGATATGGCTATTTTTCAAGGCGATCCGCAAAATTGGCAAAAGTACCACTGTGAGAAATTAGCAGATGATGAACTTGTTTTAGTTTGCAGCCCGTCATTATTAAAGTCAGAAACTACAAACAACATCAATGAACTATTAAACCGCTTTCCCGCCATTCAAGTGCTTAATGCACGCAGAAACAATAACTGGCAGATTTGGGCAGAGCATAACCACATTACCTGCCCTAAAGCACAAAAAAACCGCTCTTTTGAAACCACAGCTCAAGCATTGCAAGCTGTAACGAGAGAACTTGGTCTACTGGTTACCCATAAGCAATTTGTTTTAGAAAAGCTCGAATATGGCGAATTAGTGCAGCTAGGCAATGCAGTAATCCATCCGCAGCAGTCATTTTTCTATGCCTGCAAAGCTGACAAATTAAAACATACCAGCATTCAACAATTGATTGCATGGCTAAAAAATGAATTTTTAGCAAGTTAGCAAAATTGTAGCGGCGATTTTATATCGCGTAGAATTGATTGCTTTACATTGAATCATTTATATAGCTCCAGCAATAAAGGCCAATTAAAAACTATCGTATTAAAAGCTAGTTATATGCCAAACGTGATTAGCTTAACTTATCTTTATACTCACACATGCCTTTTAAAGCATGGTCGATTAAGGTTTTTATGTTCATAAGCTCAGTGATTTTGGCGTCTATTTCTTTACTTTTTTCAATCAATTTGGTGGCCATAGCTTGCTGAGTTAAGTTGTTTTTGCCAAGTAGCTGTGTGAGATCTTTTATCTCTTTTAAAGTGAAGCCTAGGTTTTTAGCCATTGTGATCATGTTGAGCTGCTCAACTGTTTTTTCACTATAAATACGATAGCCATTCACATCTCTTGAAGGTGGCGGGATCAACTGCTCTTTTTCATAAAAACGAATGGTGTCTTTTGTGAGGCCGGTTAATTGCGTGACTTGCTTGGTTTTCATAAAAATACGCTTGACTGTAGAGTAAGCTCCACAGTTTATGCTCAACGCATTCTTCTATCAATACTAATAAAAAAATGAATACATCGATTAGTGTTAAAACAGCCGATAACGTCACTTTAAGTGGCACTCATTTTGCGGCCAACAACCCTAAAGCAACGGTGCTATTAAACCCAGGTACAGCAACAAAAACCACCTACTATTTACCGTTTGCGGAGTTCTTAGTCAGCCAAGGTTTCGATGTGGTTGTTTGGAATTACCGTGGCTTTTGCGAATCGAAAACAAGCCAGTTAAAAGGCTGTAGTTATCAATATTCAGACATTGGCCGCTTTGATATGCCTGCCATGATTGATAAAGCTAAAAGCATCAATCCAACTCTGCCACTTTATTGCGTTGGTCATAGTGCTGGCGGTCAGCAAATAGGTTTAGCTGCTAATTACCAAAAGCTTGATGCCCTTGTTGCGGTTGCAGTTTCTGCCGGATACTTTGGTTATATGCCAACCGGTTACCGTATTAAAGCTAACTTCTTCTTTCGTTTATTTTCGCCGATTACGGGGGCATTATTTAAATACGTGCCCGCTAAAAAAATGAATTTTATGGAAGACTTACCCGTTGGCTTTACGCGTGAATGGTCAGCGTGGTGTAGAGAAAAGCAGTTGTTTTTCTCGAATAAATTTTACGGTAAATCGATTGCCGAAGGTACCTATAAAAACTTTGATATTCCTACCTATGTCTTTACCGCTGACGATGATGAAATCTGTACCGAGCAAAACGTGCATAACTTTTGGCGCAATGTAACCAGCAAACACCCAATTGCTTTTAAGCGTTATCAATCTGCACAATTACCCGCTAAAAAAGTAGGCCACTTTGGCTATTTCAGAAAACATAATCAAGCAATTTGGCATGACATATTAACCGCGTTAAATGAGACTCATAATGCAAAACAAAGCAGTGCTATTTAAACAACACGCTCGTTTACTCTTTATTGTACTCGCGAACTTTATCGCCAGTATTTTGCATTATGTGCACAATATTATGTATTTTGAGCACTATCCTGAACCTGATTGGCTTGCAGCAAACGTGGTCGACTACTTTTGGTTTATCATGACTTTTGTTGGCTTATATGCGCTGCTCTGTTTAGCTAAGCAACGCATTAAACACGCCATGTGGCTGCTCTATCTTTATGCTGCGATGAACATGTTATCGGTACTGCATTATGCGGTTGATAGCAATAACGTTATGACAACCGCAATGCATGTATTAATTTGGCTAGAAACCGTTGTTGCTATTTGGCTCATTATTTTCGTTGCAAAAACACGCTTAGAAACATCCAACTAGCGGTCACTCTTGAGTCTTTTTAATTGACCTATTTTGCTTTTGAACAGTATTAACCATTTTTGAAAACGACCTCTGTTTTGTGATGCTCAACAACACGTCCTAAATGGCTGTTTTCCAGCTCATCTAAACTCAACTGTTGTTGAAAGAAAGGTCGCATGCCTAATTCTATCAGTGATGGTGTTTGCATAATGTTTACCAAAGCGCAGGGTTATCGAGTGGTTTTAGGCAACTTGGCTTACCAATAATTGGCAAAATTTCGTCATCTAAAACCGGTTTAGCTAGCCAGCCTTTTGGATAAGATAAGTTATGAGGTGCCTGAATAATTTCTTCACTCACAACAGAAAACCCGACTTTTCCATAAAAGTTGATATCACCATAGGTCATCACTAGGCTAACATTTTGTTCAGCTAACTTATCACAGCCAAATTGTATCAGCTTTTGTCCGATGCCTTGTCCTTGATAATCCGTTGCCACTGCAACAGGTGAGAGTAAAAACACCTCTTTAGCGTGCGCAAACTGTAAACGCGACAGCACTATAGCGCCCACGATCCGTTGCTCATCTGTCGCGACAAACACATATAAATCAGTTGATGGATATGGCTCAGCTAAAAAGTCAGTGACTAAACGGGCAACTTGCTCGCCTTCTTGTATTGACTCTGATGCACTAAATGTTGCCAAGTAAAGCGCAATAATCTCGTTTTTTTGGCTCTGTTCGTAAATTGAAAAATTCACTTAGACTCCTTAAGTTTTAAAATAAAATAGTGATAAGTAAAGTTTTGTCCAGTCTCATTTTCGTAAAGAGCAATTTCTGTTTGTATGTCTTTTACAGCTTGAGACTCACTTATCGATGGCGCTAACTCAGCAAGGCGCGCCTTAAGTGGTTGCCAATAGTTTTGCCAAGCTTGCTGATCCAGCGAAAACTGCTCTATAAGCTCATATCCAAGCTCATCAAATAAAGCAACGCGGCTTTCGATTGATTGCATATCTGGGTAATTCGCTTGCCAGTACTCTTTAACCGCCATTTCAGGCTGGCTGTTAAGCCAAACTAAATCACTGACCACAATCACCCCATCACGGCGAAGAAACGGTTTCCAGCTTGACAGTGCGCTTTGCATACCCATGACATATACACACCCTTCAGCCCAAATAACATCGAATGAACTTGCTTTAAAAGGCAGCGCAGTCATCGATGCGCACGTCAAAGACACATGCTCAGCCAATTGCTCTTCGAGCAATCGCTCCTGTAAATAAGCAAGTGCCGATGACTCATTATCTAAAGCCGTGATCTTGGCATCAGTTTGCTTGGCTATTAGTAATGTTGATAAGCCTTTACCACAGCCAATTTCTAAAATTTGGTTGGCATTGTTAGGAACAGCAGCAAAAGCTTTTAATGTGGCTTCTTCGCTACCAGGTCCCCATCGCTCTAATGGCTCAAACACAGTCATAAAATCGTGCATGTAGCTTTCATGGTCACTCATATCTTTTGATAACCAACGAAGCCGCAATGCCTCTTTTTCTGTGTATCCTTGCTTTAACAACCAATTTAAATGTGCACTTGGCGCACGCTTATTCAGCTCATCATGTAAGTGTTTTTGAGAGCGTTCGCCAAGCAAACTCAGTAATAAATCTTTGGCTTGTAACTTAGCGGTAATTTCAGCTTCAAGTTGCGCTAAGCGCTGTTGCAAAATCGCTTTATCTAGCTCTACATCTAAACAGCTCTGACATTCTTTTAAGGTTAACCCCGCGCTTTGTAACTGCTGGATCAAAACCAAGCGTTGTAAATCAGCCTCGCTGTAATAGCGATAACCATTTGCAAGCCTGCGGCCCTGAATGATTTTAAGCTTCTCGTAATACAACACAGCCGTGCGCGACAAACCCAGCTTTGCAGCTAACTCTGAAATTAAATACATGATGAAATAGGCCTATAAGGCTTTTGAATACAATAAGTATGAAGTGTAAAGCTGTAGACAGGTCAAATATTTTTGCAAAATAATTTAAGAAAATAAGGTAAGCAAGAAAGCTTACCTTTATAGGGCGTGTTTAGATTCAACTAAATTTGTTTTGGCAATTTAGTCGATATAAGGGCGGTAATTACAATAAATAACAGTGAGATAGCTAAACAAGCTGCTAAGCCATAAATTTGAAACACTAAGCCCGACAACACAGTGCCAATTAAGCGACCCATGGCATTAGCCATATAGTAAAACCCAACATCAAGTGATACGCCATCGGCGTCAGCCATGCTCACAATCAAGTAGCTGTGCAAAGATGAGTTAATCGCGAATAACACACCAAATAACATCAACCCGCCTATCAGCATTGGTTTTACAGCCCACTCAAAGCCAATAGCAAGGGCAATGGCTAAGGTGACTACAGCAAGCAAGGATGCCCACTTAACTGTTTCTGCGCTTGGTGATGTTTGCTTATTGAGCTTAATGATTTTAGGAGCAAAAGATTGCACAGCCCCATAACCAATGACCCAACTAGCTAAGAAGGCACCCACAGTCCAGTGATCCCAATCAAAGGCTTGTGATAAAAACACCGGAAGTGCAACTACAAACCAAACATCACGCGCACCAAACAAAAACAATCTCGCGGCCGACAAGATATTGATTGAACTACTCTTTGAAAATATCTCGTTAAACTTAGGTTTGTTTTTAGCTTTGCCTAAATCATTTTTAAGTGCATAAATACTAAAACACCACACCACCAGCAAGGTGGCAGCCATGGTTAGCATTGCGCCTTTAAACGACATTAATGTCAGTAGTAAGCCACCTAAAAAGAAGCCCACACCTTTTAAGGCGTTTTTAGAGCCTGTTAGTATCGCTACCCATTTAAACAAGGTGCCTTCTTGGCCACTGGCAACCAGCATTTTAATTGAGCTTTTAGCGCTCATTTTATTGAGATCTTTGGCAATGCCCGACAGCGCTTGCGCTAACATCACATAGGCAACACTCAGCCATTCAGGGGGGACTGCCAACATGAACAAGGCCACAACCTGTATGGCAAGGCCAATGTTCATGGTCTTGTTTAAACCAAGCCTTGCGCCTAAATAGCCGCCCACTAAGTTAGTGACAACACCAAAAATCTCATAAAACAAAAACAGCATGGCAATACTCAAAGGCGAGTAGCCAAGCGCATGAAAATGCAGTACCACCAACATTCTCAATGCGCCATCTGTAAGCGTAAATGCCCAGTAATTCCCAGTGACAATTAAGTACTGCTTTATATCAGCGGGAAGATTAGCCAAACGCGTCATTGCTTTTAACCTTTAAGTGATCGCGCAACTTTACGGGCAAGTTCGGCAGTGCGGTTTGCGTAACCCCATTCGTTATCGTACCAAACATACAGCTTAACTTGTGTCTCGTTGACAACCATGGTTGATAGCGCATCAACAATGCTTGAGCGTGGATCAGTTTTGTAATCGATAGAAACAAGTGGCTTTTCTTCATAGCCCAAAATGCCTTTTAGCTCACCTGCTGCGGCTTCTTGCATCCATAGGTTAATTTGCTCAGCGGTAGTTGGCTTTTCAACTTCAAACACACAGTCTGTGATTGATGCATTTGCTAAAGGCACACGAACCGCGTGGCCGTTTAATTTGCCTTTAAGTTCAGGGAAAATATGTGTGATCGCCGTTGCAGAGCCGGTTGTAGTTGGAATTAAGCTCATGCCACATGCGCGAGCACGGCGTAAATCTTTATGGGGCGCATCTAAGATAGTTTGCGTGTTAGTAATATCGTGAATAGTGGTCATTGAACCATGTTTGATACCAATTTTTTCTTGCAGAACTTTAACCACAGGCGCTAAACAGTTGGTAGTGCATGATGCTGCTGTAACAATTTCATGCTGCTGTACATCATATAAATCATCGTTTACACCCATTACAACGTTCAACACGCCGTCTTCTTTTACAGGCGCAGTGACAACAACTTTTTTCACACCTTGATCAAGATAAGCTTGCAGTAATTCGGTTTTTTTCATTTTACCTGAGGCTTCAATAACAATATCGCAACCAGACCAATCAGTGTCTGCAATCGCTTTATTTTGCGTAACGTTAATTTCGTGGCCATCGATAATCACAGCATTGTCGTTACTTTCAACCTCATGAGGCCAAATACCGTGTACCGAATCATATTTTAGTAAGTGAGCCAGTGTAGCTGCATCACCCGCTGGGTCATTAATTTGCACAAACTCAACGTCATCCCATGCAAACGCTGCTCTTAGCGATAAACGACCCATACGGCCAAAACCATTAATGCCTACTTTAATTGCCATTGTTAAGCTCCTACTTTTTGAAAATTGTCGAAAAATGAACGTTGTACTGGGTTATGCAACGATTTAGGGCGAATAGCCTGCACTTGAGTAACTATGTCGTTTTTAGCATAGCCAAGCTCATGCATTAATAAACCAATAACTAAGCCTGTACGGCCTGAGCCGCCTTTACAATGTACAGCCACGCTACCACCGCTTTTTATGATGGCAAGAATGTCGTTAAGGTGTTTGTTGAAAGCGAGACTAAACGCTTCGTTTGGCGCGTCATCATCCAAAATAGGTAACTGAAACCAGCTAAGGCCGGCTTGCTCACATTCGATTGCAAGCTGCTGCGCCCCATTTTTAACAAGCTCTTCATCGTACATTAGCGTAATAATGGCTTTTGCACCTGCCGCTTTTAACTCAGCAACAGACTGTGATAAGCCAACGCCTTTTGTGCCAGGGCAAGGGGTAAAAATAAATGCCCCAGTTTCTAGCTGTAAAATATCAAATGGATGTGATTGCATTATGATTCCCCAATTACTCTTTAAACCAATGTGTAGTTTTATTAACGATTGCAACCAACGACAGCATCACAGGTACTTCGACCAACACCCCAACAACGGTTGCTAATGCTGCACCCGAGTGCAAACCAAATAATGAAATAGCCACTGCGACCGCTAACTCAAAAAAGTTAGAAGTACCAATTAAACACGCTGGCCCTGCAATGTTGTGCTTAAGCCTAAGCTTTAACGCAATGAAATAGGTGATTGCAAAAATACCGTAGGTTTGCAAAACAAGCGGAATGGCAATCAGTACAATGTTAAGCGGTTGGGCTAAAATCGTGTTCGCCTGAAACCCAAATAGCAAGACCACTGTGGCCAGTAAACCAATAACTGAGTAAGGTTTAACTTTCTCTAAAAATGACTGCACAGCAGCTTCATTTTGCGCTGAATTATTAAGAGCTTTGCGTGTTAATACCCCGGCAATGAATGGTAGCAATACATACAACACAACCGAAATCATCAGTGTAAGCCAAGGTACATGAATATCAGACACACCCAGCAACAACCCCGCAATAGGTGCAAAGGCAAAAATCATAATGATGTCGTTCACAGATACTTGCACTAAGGTATAATTTGCATCGCCTTTGGTTAGTTGTGACCACACAAACACCATTGCCGTACAAGGTGCAACACCGAGTAAAATCATGCCTGCAATATATTCTTGCGCCGTTTCAGGGCTAACAAAATCAGCAAATAACCCTTCAAAAAATAACCAACCTAATGCGGCCATTGAAAACGGTTTGATAAGCCAGTTAATGATTAAAGTGAGCATCAGCCCTTTTGGATTCTTACCGACTTCTTTAATCGTTGAAAAATCAACTTGCACCATCATCGGGTAGATCATTACCCAAATAAACAGTGCAACAACAATGTTGACATGCGCCACTTCGGCTTTCGCTATTAGCTCAAATAAAGGCGGAAACATCACCCCAAGCGCCACACCGATGGCGATAGCAGCAGCAACCCACACAGATAAATATCGTTCAAAAACACCCATTTTTAGTCCTTAATTGCAGCAACGAGCAACACGGGTTGGGCGATCATCGCCCATCGCATTTAGCCTTGCTAACTCGTTTTCTATGAAATTTGGTTCGTTTACCACGGTCGAGGTAATTGTTTGTTTCATCCACATAGGTAGAGTCGGGTTTAAAGAGTAAAACACCCATTGCTGGTGTTTTCTATCCGACAAAATGCCCTGTTTTTTAAGTTGCGCTAAATGCCTTGAAACCTTTGGTTGGCTCTGCTCGTTAAGTGCCGTCATTAGTTCGCATACGCAAACCTCTTGCTCAACGGCGATAAGCAATAAGCTTTTTAAACGAATATCATCTGCAAGCGCTTTATAAAATGTGGTTGGCGAAATCGATGCTGGTTTTTCTTTGTTATGGGATTGCACAAACTGTTTGATTCGCTCATTGAGCTCTTGCAACGTTTTTTCAAAAGCGTGAGGTTCAGGACGCGTTTTAGGATCAACAAAGTCCCAGCCTAAACAATGTGTGCCATCAACACGATTTGCACATTCTTTTGCTGCCTTGTCGCACAATGTAATTACATAATCAAAATGCAGGTTAGTTACATCATTTAAGTGCTTTGAGTGTAAGTCATCGGTTTTTAGGCCAAAATGCTCAATCGTAGCAAGCGTGCGAGGGTCTACCGCATAAGGTTCTGTGCCCGCACTAAACACCTCAAACTCACCTTTACCATGATGTTTAAGCAACGCCTCAGCCATAATTGATCGGGCTGAATTTTCTGTACATAAAAAGAGAACTTTCACGACTCACTCCATAACAATTTGGTTATATAATATTTTTGTTATATAGAATTTGCAAGCTGAATTTTATAAATGGCGCGTTTTGCAATAACGATGGCGCGATCTGATGTCATGTGACACCAAAAGATGGCCTACCATGCATATAACAAAACAACAGCTCAAATTAATGGAGTACAAATATGACATCAACAGCATTGATCACTGGCGCCTCAAACGGGATTGGTTTAGAACTTGCGCATATTCACGCACAGCATGGCGATAATTTAGTGCTGGTAGCTCGTTCAGAAGACAAACTGAATGATCTTAAACAACAGCTTGAATCAAAACACAACGTAAAGGTTACAGTTATTGCAGCCGATTTATCTAAGTCAGATTCAGCTGAGTATGTTTTTACACGTACTGAGGCACTTGGTTTGCACATAGATATTTTGGTGAATAATGCCGGCATTGGCGGACATGGCAAGTTTCATGAGCGTGATCTCAGTGCAGAACAAACGATGATGCAACTTAATATTGTGACATTAACAAACCTAAGCCACTATTACTTACAAGGCATGGTTGAGCGAAATCGTGGCAAAATTTTAAATATTTCGTCTATAGCTTCCTTTATGCCCGGCCCACTGCAAGCGGTATATTATGCAACGAAAGCGTTTGTGACTTCATTCAGTCAAGCAATTGCAGAAGAAGTAAAAGATAAAAACATTACGGTCACCGCGTTATGCCCAGGAACAGTAGCAACAGGCTTTGTTGAAGCAGGTGATCTACAAGGGGTAGATGCTTGGAAGAATGCTAAATCAGCGCATTCTGTGGCACTGTGTGGTTACAAGGCAATGCAAAAAGGTCAGTTAATTGCTTTTAATGAAGCGCCGCTTAAATTTATGCTCAATTGGGTGATCCCTTTATTGCCTCGCAAAACTGTGTTAAAAATTTCTCGTCAGTTTATGGAAAAAAGCGGAAACTAATATGAAACGAGCCAGCAAGTTTTTGATCCCTCCCAACTGGCAAGTATTACTCAATGATTTAGAAATCAACCTAGAAGAGGCACTGGCTTATGCCCAGTTGCCTTCAGGTTTATTTTCTCAAGATAAAGTATACTTAACGCCCGCTCAATACTTCCAATTATGGCAGGGTGTAGAGACAGCAGCAAACGGCATTGAGTTACCCTTAAAACTTGCCGAAGTCATGACAATAGAATCATTTGACGTACCAATTTTTGCCGCGATTTGTAGCCCAAACTTAAATGCTGCTTTAGCGAGGTTACAACAGTACAAACCACTAATTGGCCCTATGGAGCTAGCACTTGAAATTACCAACACTCATACAAAAGCCCAAGTAAGCTGTTATGGTTTTATTGATACGCTGCCCAAGTGCTACAGCTTGGCTGAACTGGTATTTTTTACACAACTCACTCGCCTTGCTACTCGAAAACAAATTAACCCTGTTACGGTTATTGTGCCAGAGCTACCTGAAAAGCTCATGGAATACGAAGCCTACTTTGGTTGCCCGTTGAAAGTGGGGAGTACCCCTAGCGTGACATTTTTAGCAGAAGATGCAAAAGCGCCATTTTTAACCAGTAATCAGGTGATGTTGTCATGCTTTGATGGAGATTTAAAACGTAAGCTGCAAGATGTTATCAGCGAACAAAGCCTTACTGATAAGGTATCAAGTATTTTGTTTAAATCCCTACCTCAAGGGCAAAGTAACATTGAGCATATTGCCTCAGAGCTGGCACTCAGCAAACGCTCTCTACAACGAAAACTAACAGCTGAAAAGCAAAGTTATCAAAAAGTCTTACAACAAGTACGAGAAGATCTTGCACAGCACTACTTAATGCAAACTGAGTTACCAATTATCGAAATCGCCTTTTTACTCGGTTTTAGCGAAACAAATTCGTTTGTTCGCGCATACAGTAGTTGGACGGGCGTTTCTCCCGCCCATAAGCGCACACAAGTGAGACACTAGTTTTTTGTTAAGCCAACTAAAAGCCTAGCTAAAGGCTGCTTAACAATAGCAGCCTTACTGGACACACCATAACCGATACGTAAAAGCTAATGTTTCTGCCTTAAATCTCTTTAAAATTCAGTTTCTGTTTTAACTGGATTGCAACGCGTTATAACTTCAGTTTTGCCAACTTTTTCAGGTTCATCAGAGCTATAAATCGTGGTGTTATAGCTTCGATCTATTTCCCCTGGGCAGTGATGTTCTGCGATTACTACATCCTCAAACTCACCCGTTTGCTGCTGTGAGGCGCAACCAGATAAAAGTAGTGCAATAAAGGTTACGGTGTATTTCATAACAAATCCTCTGTAAAAGTACGGGGCTGATTTTTTGGCACATTGTCTTGGCGTAACATCCATTTTGCTATGTCATCATTTATTCCCCTAAAATACTGGATAGTCTGTGTAACCTTGCTCATCACCACCAAATAAAGTAGTAGGATCTGATATTTCATTTAGAGGTAAATTGTGCTCTAAGCGATAAGGTAAATCTGGATTTGCAATAAACTTTCTGCCAAATGCAACATAGTCAACTAAGCCTTCACCAATGAGTTTATCGGCCTTTGCTAATGTGTAGTTTCCTGCCACCACAATTTTTCCATTAAAGCTTTCACGTAATTTAACTCTAAACTCATCGGTTACGAGGGGAGCATCATCCCAATCAGCTTCCGCTAAATGCAGATAAGCAATGCCAAGTTCATCAAACTTTTTAGCTAAATATAGAATGACATCGATTGCTTGCGGATCATCCATGCCTCTTTGTGTAATAAAAGGTGCTAATCGAATAGCCGTTTTTTCTGGGCCGATAGCTTGACTAATTGCAGTAATGATTTGCAGCGCGAACTTTGCTCTATTTTCAATATTACCGCCGTATTCGTCACTACGTTTATTTGATGTTTGTCTTAGAAATTGATCAATTAAATAGCCATTACCTGCATGTACCTCAACGCCATCAAACCCTGCTTCAATCGCATTTAAAGCAGCTTGTTTATAGTCTTGAACGATGCCCTTTATTTCATTGGTCGATAATTCACGTGGTGTAGGACAATCAAGCATTTGGCCTTCGCCATTTTCATCAACCACCCACACTTGCGCATTTGGGGCAATAGCACTTGGTGCAACCGGCAAGCCGTCTGGATGAAAGACACTATGCGACATTCTGCCAACATGCCATAACTGAGAAAAAATGAGTCCATTGTGCTGATGAACGGCTTGCGTTACTTTGCGCCATCCGTTGATTTGCTCTTCAGTATAAATCCCGGGGGTAAATGAGTAGCCCTTTCCTTGTGCAGAAATTTGCGTCGCCTCTGATACTATAAAACCCGCACTGGCTCGTTGCGCATAATATTCTGCCATTAGACTTGTCGGAATATCACCTGGTTGAGCCGTACGTGAACGAGTCATAGGAGCCATTACTATTTTATTTGCGGTTTTATGATGACCAATTTGGTCTGGATTAAATACTCTATTTTTCATGTGTGTACCTTTTAAATAAGCTCGCTGCGTGTAAATAAAATTTCTATTTTTAAGCCATCAGGCCCTTGAATAAACACTTGATGCTCATTCGCTGCCGGCACTTCCCGCTCAACGAATGGTATTGAAGTTGCTTTTAGCCGTGCTTTAACTTCTTGATAATCAGTTGCAAAGAAAGCAAGGTGGTCAACCGTTGATAAGCCAACTGCTTCTGTTGATACCGAAGCTTGGCTTAAGTAATCAGATTGCGATTCATTTATGCCAAACTTAGCTGCTATATGAATGCATGGCGTATCCAAGTCGTCATATAACCAAACACCATCAAAACCAAATGCTGGCCTTGGCCCCTTTTTAAGGCCTAACGACGACTCTAAAAACTGAGCCATGTGCTGGATATTCGTTGCTAAAAGCAGAGCGTGATTAAGCTGCATTTCTATCTCCTTCAAGTGATGAAATGAGTTTAACTATTTTGACTAAATTTATAATTAGCCTTAGAGTTAAATCAGTATTCATTAAAACTGAAGAATAATGTCAAAAATTGATGATATGGCGCTTTTTGTTCACGTTGTAAAAGCGGGAGGTTTAGCCGCTGCGGGAAGAAAATTGGGGCTTTCGCCTGCAAGTATGACAGCACGAATTAATAAAATTGAGCAAAATTACGATACGCGATTATTAACGCGTAATACGCGCAGTATTGCCTTAACAGATGCAGGCGAACGTTTTTATAGTGGCTGTTTAAGAGTATTAGCAGAAGTCGAAAACACAGAAAACATACTTCAAGAGTCGCAACAAAACCTAAGAGGCCAGCTAAAACTCTCTGCAACATCAGACTTTGGTCGCCAGTTTGTTGCTCCCGCATTAGCAGAATTCATCAATAATCACCCAAATGTTAAACCGCATTTAGTACTGACAGATGGGGTCACCAATATTGTTGAGGAAGGTATTGATCTGGCATTTAGATTCGGCAATTTGCCTGATAGTAACTTGATTAGCCGCCCGCTATGTAATAACCGCCGTGTGCTATGCGCCTCACCTAGCTATATAGAATCGTTTGGCTTGCCAAGGCATCCCGAAGATTTAAAAAATCATCGTTGCCTTGTACTTGAGCGACTTGGGCAACCGCTAAATGACTGGCATTTTGAGGTAGATAACACGCACTTTTCTATCAAAGTAGCTCCCCACCTTTCATGCTCAGACGGTGAGGTGATAAGACGCTGGGCAAATCAAGGCCATGGCATAGCCTTAAAATCATACATTGATATCAAAAATGACCTCAAAACAGGCGACCTTATTTTGATACTAGATGAGTATGTTCGAGGCTTTAGCCACAGCGATAAAAAAAGTGTCGGCCTACAGGTGATATATCCGAGCAGGCAATTTCAACCTCGGCAAGTGAAAGCGTTTATAGAGTTTTTTGAGTGTTGGTTTAAAAATAAGTAAGCCACCCAACAAAGTATGAGCGGCTTGGGTATTTATTAATTAACCACCAAATTGAATTCGCATGCCTGCATTAACGGTAAAACCGTCATTTCGAGACCATATATCAGTTGTCCAGCGTCCACTTACAGCTTGCTCAGGCAAGGTGAGCGGGTGTTCTTTTGTTTGACGAACGTTAAGTAAGTTCTCTGCGTTTACAAACCAGCTTACGTTACCCGTGGTTATTTGACCTAACAACCCCAAGTGCCAATATGGTTTGCTTCGTTCAAGGTAAGGGTTGTCTTCAAGGTGCTGAGTACCAGTATAATAGGCTTCAAAACCAACTAGATGACTGCCATGCTCTTCCCACATTACAACCAGCCCAGCCGAGTGCTCTGGTGTTAGAGTGAGTTTTTCGCGACCATACCCTGCCTGATTTTGCTTCGTTGCATCGGTATATAAATAGCTGCCGGTAAACTTAATATCATGCCAGCGATAGCGCATTAAAAACTCTGCGCCTCTGATTTGTGTTTGCCCTTGACTGTTTACAAGTCGAACGGCTTTTTCACTGCCAACTTGAGAGGCTTCAAGCTCTGTAACATGCTCAATATTTGATGAAAACAACGTTATGCTGGTTTCTAAATTACCAGCAATGTAGCTAATATCGAATGAAGCTGTATCTGCTTGCTCTGCTTGTAAGTCATTAATGGGCTCAAGCTGTGATAAACCGACCTCATCAATTTCTTCAATAAAAGGAGTTGGTGCAAAATACCCTTTGCCAAATGCACCTCTAAATAGCCAGTTTTCTGGATTATAGAGTACAGAAAGTCGAGGACTAAATTGATTGCCATACTCACTGTGATCATCTGCACGAGCACTCACTGACATTGATAAGTCATCCGTTGCTTGGTAATCAATTTGTGAAAACAGTCCTGGCACCTCATAACGATAATCAAACGCCGAAAATGTCTGTGAGGAAAACTGCTCTGTTTGATATGCAACACCTAGCAACCAAGCAGTATTGTGCAAATAACCTGACACACTCGACTCAAGTAAATAACTATTATGCTTATCTTGTTCAAATACCTGACCGTACTGGTGATCATGATCTTGTTCCATTGCTGAGCCACGAACATTTAAATCAAGTTCTTCAGCTAATGCTTGATCATAAACAAAACCTAAGTCTGTTCTGAGTGTATCTTGCTGCTGCACAAATGGCAGACCATCAGGCATTAAAGCTCCAGCTTCAGTGCCACCTTTACGCTGTTCTTTCATCCCTCCAAGAGTTAAGTAGAGGTTTTCTCCATTTTCGCCTTGATAGTAAAGCCTAGGCCTTGCAGTGACCCGTTCATACTGTGCCATATCTATCCAACCATCATCATCCAGATCCTGTTTTGCTTGATGATGAATGCCCGCCGTCAAAGAGCTTGCGAACGACTCATTGATCGGGGCCGATAAATAGGTTGTTACATCTTGGCCATCTTTAGATGTCGCATTAAGCAATACCTCGCCGCCAAACTCGTCGGCAGGTGTTCGCGAAATTAAGTTAATTACACCACCAAGTGCTGAACCACCATATAAAGATGAGGCAGAACCTTTAATTATCTCAACATTTGCAAGATCAGTAGGTGGAATTTGTAAAAGGCCAATCGAAGCCGTTTGCCCACCATAAAGTGGCAAGCCATCGCTTAGTAACTGGGTATATCGACCATACAAACCTTGCAAACGAATATTCGCGCTGCCTAGTGACGGTGATGTTGTTTGCACCCTAACCCCCCCTGTTTCAGCAACTAACATCGAAATATTTCCAGGCCGCATTAATGCCTTTTCTTGAACTTCTTCACCGTTAATAATCTCAGTGCGAGTAGCTGATTCTGTCACAATACGCCCTAAACGTGACGCTCTGACCTGAATTCGCTCGATACTTTTTTCTTCATGATGATGTTCATCTTCATGTGCACTTGTATAACCAGCCGATGGCAATAGCAGTGTAACCGCGGCTAATTTAAATAGTCTTTGACGCATTTTTACCTCTTAGAATGCTTATTGTAATGACAAATAAATTTTCATTAACCAGCACCTATAGGCGAGCAAATGCCAACTTATAGGTTTTGGTTAAGAGGTAAAAATGGGTGGGCGATATAATTGCCGTGCAATTAAGTTGGGGGGTTGTTGCTGATCACTGAATCGAAAACCAGCAAAATAGGGCAACTTAATTTTTTTAACTTCAAGGTCTAAATACAAGATTGGTGAGCATAAACTTGCTATGCAAGAACACCCTAATTCACAGCAATCGATATTGCAGCAATCATTAGTTTCACTCGGGCTGATTTGGATGGTTGCGCTATCAAGTGCAGCGAGCTGATAAATATCTTCACTTTCACAAGGTAACTCAGACGGCGACGCAATAACCTGCCCTACAAAAGAGAGCAAAACACACATTATCACCAACCAAGTTGAACAAAGCTTAGACATTTAATTTAAATCTGAAATAAGTTACGGGTCATTGTAACACTCATTGCGCTTATTTTGCTTGTAATGTTAAGTAGTCACTCATCACTTTTTCAAGCTGGGCATAGTCTTTTTGCTGAGTAACAGCTCCTGCGACCACCACCTGCGTTGTTGGCTCATACATCACCAAAGTGCCCCAAAAGCCACCATGTTGATAAACCAAAGTGCCGTTATATTCTTTTGCAAATACACCTAAACGATAAGGGCTACCTGCAGGTAAGCCTTTATTAGAGAGCATCAGTTTGAGCGTTTCTGGGTGTTTGAAGACCTTACCTGAAAATAAAGCCTGATAAAATTTAGCCATACCGATTGGACTGGCAACAAGCCCACCGCCACCATATAAATCGACAGTTGGACTCCAATTAAAGGTGTCGGTGCCGTGCAAGTATTGATGCACGCGTCGCGAATCATCCACAGCAACTGAATCACCACGTTCCCAGACCACATTTTCGATATGATTTTTGTCAAAACCTAAGTACTTTCGAACCGCTTCAGGCAAGGGTAAATCTGTCACTCTTTCAATAATATGGCCGAGTAACACATATCCGGTATCTGAATATGAAAAAAGCTCGCCAGGTTTGCCAACTGGGTCGCCCCACTCTACACACCCTTTAATTTGCTCGCGCATCGTAATATCTTGCTGCGGATTTGCCATTATGCCAGCTAAATACTGATCGCTTTGAGCGTGATCGTATAGCCCTGCTGTATGACTCAGCACTTGCTTAAGCGTCATTTTATCAAGGACATAGCCATCGCTTTCAAGAAGCGCAAAAAAGTCGTCAGAAATTAACTTATCAAGTGTTGTATCAAGGTTTAATTTACCTTCTTCCTGCAAACGTAGCACCGTTGCTGCAGTGAAGGTTTTAGTCACGCTGGCAATTCTAAATAAACTGTTTGGGTTAATAACTTGCGGCGCATTTTCTTTACTTTGCTTTGCCGTTGAAAAAGCATGTCCATCATCAACAATCACATGAAGTGCAAAACCTGTAAGCGGTGTTTGTTGGTTTGCATTGAGAATTTGGCCCATTAAAGCGTGATGAGTTTCGAGTGACTTTGTAGGCTCAGCAGTCACAGGTAAAGCCAACATTGATAGAGCAACAAATAAAGCGCTTAGCGTTTTTTTACTTGCTAGAGAGCACCGACGATCCATAACAGGTTCCTTAAAAAATGAATCCTTTATTAGCGCCTAAAGCCAAAATAAGCGCGCAGTTAAGCAGCCTAATTACTACTTAACTGACATTAACAAACCGTTTTTGCGTTGTCGAATTAATAAGTTAACACTATTTTGTAAGCATATTCACAGCCATAATAACCAACAGCCCAGCAAATATTTTTTTAATAGTAGAGACGGGTAAATGATGCGTTGCTTTTGCACCTAATGGCGCAGTAAACCACGAAGTACACACAATGCCAAACAAGGCAGGCAAATAAACAAATCCAGCAAAGCCCTCTTTTAATGTAAAGTACTGACTGCCTGAGCTGATGTAACCCACAGAGCCAAATAGCGCAATGACAATACCGCACGCCGAGGCACAGCCAATGGCTTTTTTCATATCGACCGAGAAAAATGTCAGTAACGGCACAAGTACCGCACCACCGCCAATACCTATCATGGCAGATAGACCCCCCGTAATGGTTGTATAAAGTGTCAAAAGGCCTTTATTAGGTAGCGTTCGTGTTGTTTGGCTATCGTTTTTACTGCTGAAAATCATTTTTAATGCAATAAGCACCACACTCACAGCGAATACAATTCGCACCACATTTGCGGGTAATAGCGAAGCCAAAAAGCCACTGATAAGTGCGCCTAGTGCAACCCCTGTCATTACCCACGGAGCCAATTGCCAAGGCACATTGCCATTTTTATGATGGGCAATAGCTGATGACGTTGAAGTAAAAAGAATTGAGGCGAGCGATGTAGCAATCGCCACCAGCACCACTTGCTCTGCGGGTAACACCTGAAAATACAGCAAGATCATGCTTAATATAGGCACGATCACTAGGCCTCCACCAATTCCTAACAGCCCAGCTAAAAAGCCAACCCCGCTACCAAGTATGGCGCAAGCGATAATAAGCACGATTAATTCATTCATTGTATTTGTCTGTGTTGTTGATTTGTGAAACCGAGTATAACAACAATAAAGTACGGGGTTGCTCTCAAAAGTCCTGTTAACTAGTGAATATTACTCACGTTTTATATGAAATTACTGCAACTTCAACATGTAAATTTAGAGATCTAGACGTCCAAAATGACTTTGAAGCATTTTTTCATTCCCAGTTGCTGTTTTTAGAACTAAGACAACAAAGCAGCATGAATCTGCCTCATGCTTTACCTGAAATAAAAACGTTTTTCTTCATGATAGTAAGAACGTATAAATTTATTAGCGCTGCAGAGCAACCTAAGGTTAATGACCTAGCGATTTAAGGAAGGTGAGCAGCAATCATTTATCTCAGGACTTTTGGATACATTGCCATGAACAACGACTTCAGATTCAAAATTAAAAGCATTAGCCTCGACGAAAATTATCATCCGTCAAATAGCACACGACTGACTACAAACTTTGCGAACCTAGCTCGCGGTGAAAGTCGCCAACAAAATTTACGTAATGCATTAAAAATGATTGATAGTCGCTTTAATGCGCTAGCAAACTGGGATAACCCGCAAGGCGACCGCTACTCCGTTGAGCTTGAGATCATCTCTGTTGATTTAGAAATTGCACAAAGCACAGAGGCATTCCCGTCAATTGAAGTACTAAAAACTAATATCATTGATCACCAAACTAATGAACGTATCGAAGGTATTGTTGGTAATAACTTTTCATCTTACGTGCGCGATTATGATTTTAGCGTACTGCTGCTTGATCATAACAAAGCGAAAAGCGAATTTAGCATCCCCGAAAACTTTGGTGACTTACATGGTAAACTCTTTAAATACTTTATTGACTCAGAAACTTACAAACAGCACTTTAAAAAGCCACCGGTTATTTGTTTAAGCGTGTCTGATAACAAAACGTACCACCGCACAGAAAACCAACACCCAATTTTAGGTGTTGAGTACCAACCAAATGAGTCCTCATTAACCGAGCAATACTTTAAAAAAATGGGCTTGCAGGTGCGCTATTTTATGCCACCAAACACAGTTGCTCCGCTGGCGTTTTATTTCTTTGGTGACTTGCTGAACGATTACACCAACTTAGAGTTGATCAGCACGATTAGCACTATGGAAACATTTCAAAAAATCTACCGTCCAGAAATTTATAACGCCAATGCTGTGGCGGGTAGTTGCTATCAACCAAATTTAAGAAACGCCGATCACTCTATCACGCAAATTGTTTACGACCGTGAAGAGCGCAGTCAACTTGCGATTGCACAAGGTAAATTTACTGAGCAGCACTTTATTAAGCCTTATCAGTCAGTACTTGAAAAATGGTCTGCCAACTACGCAATTTATTGAGATTAAAAATGAAAAAGTTATTACCTACATCAACAGCAGGCAGTTTACCAAAACCAGCTTGGCTTGCTGAGCCTGAAACCTTATGGTCACCTTGGAAATTGCAAGGTGCAGAACTTATCGACGGCAAACAAGACGCGCTGCGTGTTGCCTTACAAGAGCAACAACAAGCTGGTGTTGATATCGTGAGCGACGGCGAGCAAACCCGCCAACACTTTGTAACGACCTTTATCGAACACTTAAATGGCGTTGATTTTGAGAACCGTAAAACAGTGACCATTCGTAATCGTTACGAAGCCAGTGTACCAAGTGTGATTGGCCCGGTGTCACGTAGCAAACCCGTGTTTGTTGAAGACGCCAAGTTTTTACGTTCGCAAACCAAGCAACCTATAAAATGGGCATTGCCAGGGCCAATGACCATGATTGACACCTTGTATGACGCCCACTATCAAAGCCGTGAACAACTAGCATGGGAATTTGCCAAAATCCTCAATCAAGAGGCGAAAGAACTCGAAGCTGCGGGTGTTGATATTATTCAATTTGATGAGCCTGCGTTTAATGTGTTTTTCGATGATGTTAATGACTGGGGCATTAAGTGCCTCGAAAGAGCAATCGAAGGCTTAAAATGCGAAACCGCCGTGCACATTTGCTACGGCTATGGCATCAAAGCCAACACTGATTGGAAACAAACACTGGGCAATGAATGGCGTCAATATGAAGAAGTATTCCCAAAACTTCAAAAATCGAATATCGATATTATTTCACTTGAGTGCCACAACTCTCGCGTACCTATTGAGCTATTAGCACTGATACGCGGCAAAAAAGTGATGGTTGGCGCCATTGATGTAGCGAGCAATGAAATTGAAACCCCTGAAGAGGTCGCACACACATTACGCGAAGCTCTGAAATACGTTGATGCCGACAAGCTTTACCCATGCACAAACTGCGGTATGGCTCCCCTCCCTCGCCAGATAGCAAGCGCCAAACTCAGTGCGCTAAGTAAAGGTGCAGAGATTGTAAGAGGTGAGGTTTTAGAGGCGAGGAGCTAGGCTTTAAGCTCTAGGCTCTAGGCTCTAGGCTCTACGAGTAGTTAGCGAGTAACTAGGGGAAAGAGGAAAGTTGCGAGGTGCGAGGTTCGAGAGGCGAGGTGCGTATCTCCCTCGAGCCTTGTCGCCATAAATAGCGACCTACATGGTAGATCGGGCTTTAGCCCGTCAGATTTTAAATTTAGTCTGAACCTGCTTGTGTAGCAGCGATTTCACATCGCGTTTATGATTTTATTATTGAGCAAGTAAGTTAGCGAGTTACTAGGGTCAAGTTACGAGGTGCGCATCTCCCTCGAGCCTTGTCGCCATAAATGGCGACCTACATGGTAGGTCGGGCTTTAGCCCGTCAGATTTTAAATTTAGTCTGAACCTGCTTGTGTAGCAGCGATTTCACATCGCGTTTTACCTCACCCATCACCCCTCGTTTCTCATTTCTCGTTTCTCGTTTCTCGTTTCTCGTTTCTCGTAAAAATTTATCAATGCCACAGCATAAAGCCGATGCTACAACGTAGGCGTGAAACGTGTATCGCGCATCCTATCCTCTATCAACTAACTACTGCCCACCCCCTAATACTATTAAATCAACCCATTCAGAAAGAGTTAATCCAAAAGATGCAAAATTGGATTGGCTAAATTAATTACTTTTTGCTAGTTTTATTTGTACCCAATGGAAGGGCAAAGATTAAAGGATTAATATGAACGAATTTGATATTTTCATCAGAAATATTGTCTTAGATTGTATTCGCGAACAAGGCACCTGCAGTGATATTTGCGAAGAAGACGAACAGTTAACTTTTTATGTTGATATTGAAAACCACGATAACGTGATATCGCGCAAACAGTTTAAAGTGACTTATCCTATTAGCTACTCTATTCAATCGGCACTCAAGCATGAAACTGATCTGCTTAGATATTTAGACTCTGGCGAAATCAGAACGCCCTTTACAACTGATATTATCGAAGTACTCAAATCTGAGTTACAGGCCTTTATGTTCAGCAACAAACCACGTGGTGAATATCATATTTGCTAATTCTTGATTTATAGCCTGATGACAAATTATCAGGCTATAACTTAATTAACTCACCATTATAAATACGGTAGCGTAACGTGGTTTTCTTGCTGGGGCAGCAACGAGGATCATTTTCATCATATGTACGTAATTGTATGACAAGCTCTTCGCCTACCTTTTTTGTACTTTTTACAACTCCGTTAAAAGAGATAGACGACAATTCGCTATAACCGTCATTTTGAACCTCAATAAGAGTCAGCTTCTCTAACCAAACATTGCCTGATTGATAAGTCCAAAATATAGAGACTCTGCCATCAATATGCTCATAAAAACGCTTTAACCGGCCAACTTCATCATCAGAGACTAACTCTGGAAAATGATCTTTATATTGGTTTTGAATAAACGCATCAACTTGCTGCTGTATTTGCTGCTCGGTGGCATACCCTGTTAAAGATACAAATAGTGCTATTAAAGCAAAACTTTTCAACCCAAACCGAGAGTTCTTTAATCTATATTTTTTAAATGAGCTCATAATTCACTCTAATGATTTATACACTTTTTGATAAAAATCGACTTAATTTGTTTGATAATAAAAGCTTGTCTCAGAGAGTGGTTTTATTACGTCATACTCAAGGCCAATTGCATTTCTATCACCTTTCCTAGGTATATTACTTTTGTCTAAAAGTACCACCCCCCAATGATTATCGCTAAGGCCGCCAAAAATTACATTTACGCTGTCATTCTTATCTTTTGTGACAGCTGCAACTTTATGTTTAATCATTAAATCTCTGAGCTTTTGAGAATAAGCTGATAGCTCCATCAAACTAGAGGCTGTATCAGGTGATAGAATTTTATAATCGGCAGATGGTACAAAACCCGCATACTTTGATGGTGTATAGCTTAATAATTGAGTTGGGGAATAAAAAGTATTGTTAATACGATAAACATTCGGCGCAGTTAATTGTACAAGGTTCAAGCTAATGTTATTTTTAAAAGCTAAGATTTGCTCCTCCGATACAGCTAAAAATGAGCTAATTTGCTTTAGCCTTTGTTCCGTACACTTATCTTTTTTACAAATAACTAAATTAGGAAGTTTTGTTCCAACCTGCGGTTCTACATTTAAAAACTGACTACCAAGCACGCCTAAATTAAAGTTAGTAAACGCTTGCTTATCTTTGTCATTTTTCAATTTTGTGGCATGAATATCAAAGATGCTAAACGGGTAAAAAGAGGGTAAGTAAGCAAGCTCTAAATCGGTTTGCGGCATCATTTCATCCATGTGCTTTAAAACCGCGCGATACTCTTGATCTATCTCATTATTAAAGTAGGCTGGCATGTCAGCCATTGCAGTAACAGAAAATAGAAAAGCAACACTAAGAAGCATCTTATTTAGCATAAAAAAGTAATTCCTTTTAATTAAATTTACACTGAGGACAATACCATTTAAGGCACAAAAATCATATTTTTGAGATAAAACTTATAGCAGCGCCATACCTTTAGTAATAATAAAAAAACATGAACTCATATTTCATTCTAGAATTAATAAACTCGCCATTAAGTTCATCTCCTCGCAAAACTAGCACAATAAAACTGGCCATATTTCCAACAGCTGATATTCTTAATAAAGACTAAAAATTCAGAATAACTAGATTTATATCAAATAGTTAATATATATGAATGAATTCATCCCTCTTAACAAGGAGTAAAGTATGAAAAGGTTTTTAGTTCTCAGTCTGTTAATCGCATCATTTTCTGTGGTTGCAGAAAAAAATGTATTCAATGATGCAATCGTTGAAAAGGCAAATATGGAGCCAGCCATTCCTCGCCCTGAACAAGAGAAAGTTGCGGTCTCAAAGCTAAAGAATCTCGAAGCTAAGCAAGGCAGAAAGCCAAATGTTCTTGTTTTACTAGTAGATGATTTAGGCTGGGGTGACCCTGGAGTGTATGGTGGCGGTGCAGCGATAGGTGCTCCCACACCTAATATAGATAAACTGGCAAACGAAGGGCTTCGCCTCACATCAATGTATTCACAACCAACTTGCACATCTTCTCGAGCTGCACTGACAACTGGTAGATTACCCGTAAGAAGTGGCTTAGTTCGCCCTATTCTAACTGGCGATAAAGTGACACAAAATCCGTGGGAGAAAGAAGTATCTCAAGGTAAGCTATTATCTAAAGTGGGCTATAAAACGGCGCTAATCGGTAAATGGCATGTTGGTGAAGCTGAGGGAATGCTTCCTCATGAGGTAGGTTTTGATTATTTCTATGGCCTCCCATCAGTTCAATCAGATTACACCCAATTTTTGGTAGAGCGCCAATATGCCGACATGATGACGAACAAAGAGCTTTACACTAAAGCTTCTCAGCTGCGTCCTGAAGGCCTGATAAAAGGCCGCAAAGGTGGTAAGCGTGAAGTTGCGTATCCAATTAATAGTATTGAAGATATCTCAATGATTGATCAGGTATTGCGAGATGAGTCTGTAAAATTTATAAACCAAGCTGTTGATGAAGGGAAACCATTTTATTTAATTCATTCTTTTTCAAAGATCCATAACGACAACTACCCAGCTCCAAAATACAAAGGCGCAAGCCCAGCTGCAATGCCCGTTCGCGATGCTATGGTCGAAGTTGATGATATTACAGGTGAACTTGTTGCTCTATTAAAAGAAAAAGGGCAGCTAGAAAATACACTAATTATTTTCACTTCAGATAATGGCCCTAATGAAGATACTTGGCCAGATAGTGGCTATTCGCCGTGGCGTGGTGGTAAAGGAACAACATGGGAAGGAGGAGTTAGAATTCCCGGCATTGCTTACTGGAAAGGCATGATATCTGCTGGGCAGGTCAATAATGGCTTAATGGACCTCACCGATATCTACATGACTTCTTTACGATTAGGTGGTGTTATTGATGAGCTTCCGAGTAATATGTATTTCGATGGCATAGATCAAACAGCTTTCTTACTAGCTGATAATGGCAAATCACGACGTCAAGTTGTGTATATGTGGAGCCGTGAAGATTTCACAGCACTTCGCTGGTTAGACTACAAAATTCATTTTAAAGTGTTCAATACTGCAGTGCCAAGACGCAACATTGATGCATCATTCTTATTAGATATCGGAACGGCGCCTTGGGTTTTCAATTTAAATATGGACCCTAAAGAAATGGCAAGCACAGGGCACCAATATTTTGAATGGGGCATGCCTCAAGCGACTAAGTTTATGAAAGCACACATAGCCACAATGAAAAAATACCCAAATACGGATATAGGACTCGGACTCTAATCTTATTTGGTATAGTAATTAAAATGAGCCTGCCACATGCAGGCTCTGTACTATTTTTGATAAACTAACGATTAAATCCCAACAACGATACTATTATGTCCATCGAACAAATCTGGCTTGAATACAAAAATAGTTTACGTGCTTTTTTAACCACAAAAATATCGAACCCTGCTGATGTTGAAGAGCTTTTACAAGATATTCTGTTAAAAACACACCTTAATATTCATCACTTACAAGATCAGCGAAGTTTAAAGGCTTGGTTATTTCAAATAGCACACCATGTTATTGTTGACTTTTATAGGCGTCAAAATAAGCATGTAGAAATAGAGCTTGATGATATTATTTCGCAACAAGAAAACAAAACCGTAAAAGCTGAACTCATAAAGTGCATTGAACCTTTTTTACAAGCTATGCCCGAAGAAGAAGCGGATCTAATTAGAAAAATAGATCTCGAAGGATACTCTCAAAAAGAGGAAGCTTTGAAGTTAAACATCAGTTACTCAACCTACAAATCAAGGCTGCAAAAAAGTCGATCAAAATTGAAGGCATTATTCGATTGTTGTTGTGACTTTGAAATCGATAAGTACGGCAACTTAGTTGATTACCACCCCAAACAAAAAAAGTTCTGCTAACACTTCGTCTTTTTGAAAAACATTACGTCTTACTAGGTAAGCCTCAATCATTCAGGAGATGTAATGAAATACTTAAATGATGCAAAGTTTGACGTAACCCCGACTTTCGATAATGCAAGCACAAGCAAACCTCGAGTTTTAATTTTATACGGGTCTTTACGAGAAACGTCGTTTAGCCGTTTTGCTAGTGAAGAAGCCGCAAGAATACTTGAACACTTAGGTGCTCAAGTTAAAATATTTAACCCAGATGGATTACCATTATTTGATAATGGAGAGTCAGTAAACAATCAAAAAGTACAAGAGCTGCGAGAGCTTGTGAAATGGTCCGAAGCACAGGTTTGGTGCTCACCTGAAATTCACGGCAATATGTCAGCTGTGCTCAAGAATCAAATAGATTGGATCCCACTCACTGATGGTGCTGTTAGACCAACACAAGGTAAGACGCTAGCCGTAATGCAGGTATCTGGCGGTTCGCAAAGCTTTAATGCTGTAAATAACATGCGCATTCTTGGTCGCTGGATGCGTATGTTAACGATACCAAATCAGTCATCAGTCGCAAAAGCTTGGCAAGAGTTTGACGAGGCTGGCAATATGAAAGAGTCGTCGTTTAGAATGCGCATTGTCGATGTGATGGAAGAGTTAATTAAATTTACTTTACTAACCAGAGACAAGTTGGACTGGCTCGTAGACCGATATAGCGAAAGACAAGCGGCTGCGAACTTACAAACAACTAAATTAGTGGATGACAGTAAAGTGCTTGAACCAAACTCTTAACTTTAACAACTTTCCACAAGGCTGTTCAATGAAGTTCAGCCTTATGCTATTTGACCAAAACAAACCTGCTACATTCACTATGAATGCTAGCCAGAACATCTGCAAAATTAATATTATGGATAATAATTCCTGACGGAGTAACATTTAAAATGTTTAGGATTTTTTGCTTTCTATTATTCTCTTCTCAGCTTGCTGCTACTGAAGTAGAAAACGAAATAAACAAAGTTTTTCAAGGCTTTACAACAAAAGCCGAGG
>Ga0213831_1000257_pt1 | contig 51240 bp, 42 predicted proteins | sample SWATP12_FD_163421 | JGI IMG/M metagenome (GOLD analysis project Ga0213831, IMG submission 163421) | Coastal seawater microbial communities from Marineland, Florida, United States - SWA TP1 #2 | ecosystem: Environmental > Aquatic > Marine > Coastal | place: USA: Florida | collected 2016-08-06 | reverse complement strand
CACCTGTCACTGCGCCGTGAAGTGCGGGAATAAGGCGGCTGGACGTGATTTAACAACTATCCGCACACTTTAACAATGGGGGCTATTTTGAGCAAGTAAACTCCCTGACTAAACCGAAAAAAACCAGGCTTTGCCCTTATTTGCGTGTCGCTTCGACCATAGGGCCTGCCCGATGTTCAACTATTATACTGGCTTTATCCTGCTGACAGGTATTTGAATACATATATCGGTACTTCAGCTTCACAGAACCTCACCTTAAGGAGCCTCTGAAGATTAGTAGCCCTCGCGCATGTAATGCACCCGGTCATTGCCACGATAAAGGCCAAAGAAAGCTTCCGCTACGGGTTTGTCACCGTTGTCAATTACGCCATCGTGATTCCAGTCAATGTTGAGATAGTCGGCCCAGTCGGCACCGCCAACGCCAGGTTCAAGTGTGAGCCTGACGACACCGCGGAGTGCTTCACCATTGTGCATTGCCGGCCCCAGGGATAAAGCTGTTGCCGGGCTCTTGCCTGACACCAGCGTGCCATAGCCGCTGACTGATGGCAGGTAGGCGCTGATATCCGTCTCATCAGTCCCGACAGAAGCATCGTCAATAGTCAGACTGCCGTTATTTTGTGAGAAATTAAGTACGGTACAACTGTCTTCCTGATTAATCAGCCAGTTCCCCTGGTCATAATATTCCGCCACTATCGGGGCACTCAGCGACTCTGTTTCAGGCCCAAAGGTATTTTCTACTCTGAGCCTGCCGTAGCGCATTTCACTCCCCTGAATCGACGCAATAGCAAAGTTTTGGCAAGTTTCGGGATACGCATTTTGATAGCAAACGCCGTCGCTGTCAGTCAGAAATGCGGCACCGATTGTCATGCTTATATCACCAGCAAACGGTGAACCGGTGCCAGTTCCCGTTGACGGCGACGCAATTTTTGCATAGTGAAATTGGCTGCCAGACAGTAAAATGGCCCCCTGGCCGTCAAAATCTGATTGCTCGGCAACAACCGGTGTATGGGCAGTATTTAAGGTTACCAGGGTTCCACGGTATTGACTGTTATCTGTAAAGCTCACCGCAGACAACTCCGCATTACCGGGATTGAGATGCCATAAGGTGTCAGAGTAATTTTGCGTAATTTGCCCCTGCGCATTTAACGCCGTAACTGAAAGTTCAGGTTCGCTGCCAGCTTCCATTTCAAAAGACTGACCAATATAAGTGAACCGGGCGCTGCACTGCGCCGCTAATTGCGGGGTAACGGCCAGCGTAATGTCGAAATAGGCTGGAATAAACCGGTTCAGTGTCAGGCTGTCACTATTAATGACGTTACCGAAATACGCAGCATCCTGAACATCCCAGGAATAAACTCCCACATCATCACTGCTTGCGTGAGTGTAACGCCACTCACCGCTGGTAAATGGCCCTACTCCGGTATTTACCCAGGTGCTGTTTATCGCACTGGTTAACACCAGCGAGTCTGAAATTTTTAAGCGGGTGTCACCAGCGCTACCGGATTGGGGGGTTAAACGCGCCAGACGCATTTGCAATAACCCCGGCGAATACCCGGGCAGCACACTGCCACTGGCTCCCACAGCCTGAATAGCCAGTTCAAAGTCTGCACCCGCCACCTGCGGTGAGGCAGCGGTACTGGCCAGCACTAATGCAGCCGGGATGCTGTTGAATTGTACATTGCCTGAATCAAGTACCACACCGGCAATGTTAGCAGATGCCTGCAATGCTACCTTGCCAGCATCTGCATAGCGATAACCGCTCAGAGTTGCCTCACCATTCTGATTAAAGGTGACGCTAACGGTCCCGCTATTATCTGTGCTGCCATCCCCGCTCACCGCTACACCGGCAAAAGGAACTGAACACTGATCCGGCGAATAAGATGTGCCACCGTCGATGCAGTCATAAGTCAGATTAATGTTCTGTGCACCGGTTAACAGCGCCTCACAAACGCCTGAATTGTCGCGCACCGCCCTTAAGCCAATTCGCCCTAAATCCGACTCAGCAACAAGACCAGGTAAGCTGGCCTGATAAGGCGCTAACGCATCGTAAAACGCTAAACCGGCATTGACAAAGTTAATGCTACAGTTGGCCGAACAGCTTGTGCCATGCCCGGCAACCGATGACGCGTCGCTGCCGCTAACGGAAATTGCGAATGCATCGGCTTGAGCCTGCCGGACACTTAAGGAAGTGCTCCCAGTAAAAGTTAAAGGCAGGCTTTCAGACCAGTCACCGGCCGGTAAACTAACGTTAACCGCATGTGACACCAACTGGGTGCAATCGGCGTTGGCACAGGCATTTATCGTGATATCAGCACTGTCACAGGTGAGCGCCTGTGACGGATGAATCACTTCATAATGATGAACAATGGAACACTCGGTGGTATTGCGCATATCAGCACGAACAAGGCCAAGGGTTTGCTCAAAGCTGTAAATACGCACATCATCGAAATAACCATTGGCAGAATTGGCGGTCATGTCGGCAACGATATAGCTTGACGAGTTGTCGCCTATTACCAGCGTATCAAGGGCTCCCAGTTCGGCTTGCGTCAGGGTGGAACGACCACCGATAAATTCCTCGCGGCCATTAATATAAAGGTGGATATCCTGACTAACGATGTCCCAGGACAAGCCAATATGTACCCACTCATCAGCCATGAAACTCATGGCATCTGACCGGTATTGCAGGTCCTTATCTGCTGAGTCCTCTAAACCAAATGCCAGTTTGCCATTGTCCAGTAATGTCAGATAAAAATACTTGTCGCCGCCACTGGCATCCAACAGTTGTCTGTCACCGCCATTAATCCAGGCCGTATTGCTGCGGTACCAAAATGAAATAGTCCCCCTTTCACCGATGGTATTTACATCAACTGACGAATCAACCGCAACTCTTGCTGTATCATCATTGTATGGCACATTTAATGCCCGGCATGAGACCGGTGATGAGAGAAGCTCTGGCGTTACACCATTAGATGGCGTGCCGTGGTGATTATTTCCGGAGCTATCCTCAACACTGGCAGCCCCCGGCCAAGACAAGGCCTCAAACTTGTACTCAGCAGTTGGGCCAGTATCATCACAATTAATACAGCTGTAATCTGCCGCATCCGCCAACGCCTGAACCTCACCGGCGGAGATTAGCCCGTTGTAGAGCCTGATATCGTCCAGGCTACCAACAAGGTATTGACTGACTAACGCAGAGTCAGCAACACCCTGAGCAAAATTCTCCCCTGACGCACCAAAAATTAATGGTTGCTCATTCAGGTTCCAGGAATAATCGACAGAATAACTCCCCTGGAACACGCCATCGATGTAGTACTGTATACCACTGGCGCTCCATTGATAAGCAATATGGTGCCATTGCCCGGCGCTAAGGGTCGTATCACTCACCACTTCATCAGTTTGCGTACCTGTTTCCTGGTGAAAAATAAGCTGGCCCAGGCCGTTAATATACGAAGTGAAATAGCCCTCGCTATGTGGCTGACGACCGTCCTTTGAAACCAGCGCCATCCGATCACTGGCCGCCCCGGAAAGCGAATCCACTTTAAACCAAAACGCAATAGTGCCTACAGACAGAGCAAAATCCGACTGATGCTCAATGTCTACGAATGCATTGCCGTTAAAGTCTAGTGCCTGACAAAAGCGGCCCGTGTTAGTAAGCGATGTGCCGGTATGCGACGTTCCGTGATAACCGCTTTTTATATCGACCACATCACCAGCCTGGCCATTCAGACTACACACATCAAAATCCCAGTGAGATACCAGATAAGCACTGGACTGACAGGTAGTGCATGTCTCGGCCTGCAGATCATGCAGCAACGTAACCTGCGCTGCGCTTAACTCGCCGTCGTAAATACGTAAATCATCCAATTCACCGCGGAAAAAGTCCGTCAACTGCGCGACATTCTGAGCAGGACCGCCAAGCGCGCTCGCATTGGCAGCGAGTGTAATCAAGGCGTCGTTAGCCGACACACCATCGGTATAACTGTTGTTGGAAGCGACCATCGCCTTATCTACATAGAGTCGCATCCCAGCTCCCCCGGTAGTGTAAACCACGTGATGCCACTGATGTTGGTTGATGACCGGAGCTGACTGCATCTGATAGCTGGCATACTGAGACTGTTGTTTAACCGTAATATTGCCAGCGGATGTTACCGATAACGAAAAATGGCCCCCGGAGCCAAAACCGCTGACATCTTTAGACACCATGGTCATGCCGTTAGCCGCCGCTTGCTGGCTATAACTTAAATCATCCGTATACATCCAGAATGAAACTGAAAAGTCTTCAGCCGCATACAAAGGATGATGGGGAATACTGATTATATCGCCATTGCCGCGAAACTGACCGGCCTGACAACGCTTGCCATGATCTCTGATGCCAGGGGAATTACTCGAAGTACCGTGGTTGCCGGTTATTAACTCGGGTAAATCATCAGCTCTGCCGGTAAGGCTGCACACATCAAACGGCCAGTGCCCAACGGGATCCGGAAGGGTCTCAGTCGTTTCACAAAGATTGCCCACCGGCAATTTTGAAATTGCCGAAGGCGCATAAGTAATCGAGGCTTCGTTGTCTAACAGAATATTTCTGCCATTCACAGCACCAATATGCCGGGCACGATAGCCATATTCAATGCGCTTTTTAATATACAGAAAGCCATTAATCTGAACTTCATTATGAATCTTTGCATTATTGTGAGCAATCAGCAGAAAGTTACCCGGATCGGCGTCATCGTAACGATTCAGGCCTGCCCGGTACTTCACCTCGAAGTCATGTTTTACATAAAGCGTTACCTGAGCACCCGGCATTAGACGGAGATTGGTTTCATTGTCCATATTGAGCGTGTCGATCCAATAGGTGCCGCTCGACAAATACACCGTTGCCCGGTACTTCAAATCCAGTTTATCGATGTAATAGATACCACTTGCCGTGGTATTAAGAACACTTTCGTTACTAAGCTCTATATTGTCGTAGTGACCAGGGCTGATAGCACCGGTTTCACGATAATTAAGGGTCAAATCGCTCTTACTGGACGACTTTTTGAAAGGTGTCAGGGTTATCGACTCAGATTGCGTTCCGGAGATGCTGCAGGGGGCTGAATCGCAACTGGTTCCCGCTGATTGATCGTCCATTCGCTTCACTTCCAGCTCACCATCGCTACCAATAAGACGAGAGTGGTAGTTAAACGTGATGTGACCACCTGAGTGATAAGACGATGCAGGATCCGGAAAGGTTGCGGAACACGCTGCAGCCATCAATTTAGGTGAAACCAGCAGCAAACAGCACAAAACGAATGAAAATCGCAAAATCTTAACTCCATTTTAGATTTTTTCGAATCGGGATAGGCGTGACAATCCGCCACTGCTAATTTTATTTAAGTCGCCATATCCTTTGGTTGCTTAATGTACAATACTGCGGTGCAGCATATTAGAGCAATGAAACTTTAGTTTAATGTGTTCTGATAGATGGGTATAAGGTTACTGTCAGTAACCTTCCCGAATGTGTATGGTGCGGTCGTTGCCACGATAAATACCAAAAAAGGCCTCTCCACTTGGTTTGTCATCGGTGTCGATATCACCGTCGCCATCCCAGTCAATATTGAGATACCCGGCCCAGTCGGCACCGGTCGCTCCGGGCTCCAGGGTTATCCTAACCGCACCGCGCAGCGCTACGCCGTTCTGCATAGCCGGGCCAAGATTAATCATTGAGTCAGGACTTTTACCCGCGGATAACACGCCGGTACTACTAATGCCAGGAAGGTGACTGGTGATATCCTGCTCATCGTTACCTTCGGAAGCGCTGGCAATCGACACCTGCCCGCTGCTTTGCGACAAACTTAATGCAGTACAGCTGTCCTGTACGTTTACCATCCAGTTACCATTATCATAGTATTCCGTGACCAGCGGCGCCGTCAGGGTTTCGGTTTCCGGACCAAAGGTATTTTCAATGCGTAACCGGCCATAGCGAAGATCAGTACCCTGAATTGAGCCAAAACTGAATGCCTCACAACTGCCCGGGTAAGCGGTTTGGTAACACACTCCGTCAGCATCGGTAAGGAATGGCGCGGCGAATGACATTTCGGCATCAGCGGTAAATGGTGAGCCATTGCCTGCCCCGGCAGACGGGGTGGCAATTTTACTGTAGCTAACCTGAGTATTGAGCACGGTGATCTTACCCTCGCCGTCGTAATCAGTGTGGTCTGTAATAACCGGTATATCCCCCGCGTTCAGGATATTCAGTGCGCCGTTATAAGCAGAGTTATCAACAAAACTGATAGCAGTTAAACCGCTGCTACCCGGGTTTAACTGCCACAGGATGTCGGAATAATTGCGGGTAACCTGGCCCTTGGCATTATAGGCGGTTATTGATAACTCAGGTTCACTGCCGGTAACAAAATCGAAGGGTTGACCAATATAGGTAAACTGACTGCTGCACTGGTCTTCAAATTGCGGGGAGGTGGAGGCGCTAACGTCAAAATACGCCGGGATGATCCGCCCCGGCCCGACCTGATTGGCACTGATGACATTGCCCAGATAGTCGGCATCCTGCACATCCCACGTATATGAACCCACCTCGCTGACATAAGCCTGGGCAAAGCTCCAGTTACCGCTATTGAAAGCGGCGACGCTGACATCAGACCAGGCCTGACTGGCAGCACTGGTCACCGATTGTGAGGCTGCCACAAACAACTGCGCTTCTGCCGCATCTACCGAAACCGGCGCAACCCTGAGCAGGCTCATCTGCATAGTACCGGGCTGATAACCTGGCAGAACGCTGTTGTTGGCCCCTCGGGCTGACATGGAAAGCGTAAACTCTGCGCCGGCGGTTTGCGGATAGGCCGCCGTCGCCCCCAACGAGATACTGGCTGGTATGCTATCAAACTGCGCACTGCCCGAATCTATGGTGACGCCATTAACACTGGCTGTGGCAGCAAGCGCTATCCGGCCTGCATCGGCGTACGAGAAGCCACTCAGGCTGGTTTCACCAGCAGCATCAAAGTTCAACGTTACACTGGCAGTATTCTGGCCGGCCCCTGAGCCACTTACAGGTACGCCAGCTAACGGTACTGAACACTGATCCGGTGAATAACCGGTGCCGCCGTCGATACAGTCATAACTCAGCGAAACCGCCTGATTACCAGTGAGTAACGCCTGACAAACGCCAGCGTTATCCCGCACCGCCCTGAGGCCAATGCGGCCAAGGTCGGCTTCGGCAACAATGTCTGGCAGTAATGAGGAATAAGGGGCGGCGGTATCGAAGAATTCAAAACCGGCATTCACAAAGTCGATATTACAGTCTGTTGTGCACTCCGCGGAGGATTGCGGAGCAGAATCGGTATTCGCTGCGGTTACTGAAAGCGGGAAGGAGCCCGCCACAGACTGCTCTAAAGTGGCTGTCATTGAGCCGGAAAACGTTACCGGCATCGACACCGACCAGTCACCATTGGGTAAATTCACACTTACCGGATCGGCCACCAGTTCCGAACAACTGGCATTGGCACAGGCCTTAATGGTAACCGTGGCTGCACTGCACGTGAGGGTTTGATCGGGGTGAGTGATTTCGTAATGGTGCACGCTTACACAGTCTACCGTGCTGTTTAAATCTGCCCGGATGGCCTCACGGGACTGTTCATAATCATAAAGTCTGAAGTCGTCAATCTGGCCATTGGCCGAGCTGACTGTCATTTCAGAAACAAAATAATTCGATGAACTATCACCAATTTTTACCGACGAGACATTGCCCAGCGCTGAGCTGCTGAATGCCCAGTTACCGTACATGTACACCCGGCTGCCATTGACATACAAATTAACGTCCTCAGAGGCGACGTCCCAGCTTAATGCTATATGCACCCATTCATTGGCGGCATACCCCAGAGACTGCGACTTAACCAGCATGTCGCCGTCATAGTAGTCTTCCATGCCAAAGGCCAGTTCACCATTACTGGTTAATGACATAAAGAAATACTTGCCGGCACTGCCATCACTGGCTTCACTGCGACTGGCATCAAACAGCATACGATAACCGCCGCCCATCCAGGCGCTATCACTGCGATACCAGAAAGATACCGTTCCCCTTGGCCCGATAGTGTTCAGGTCCAGGTTGCTATCCACCTCATCGAGCTGGTTATAACTGTTATTGTAAGGCACATCCAAAGCCCGGCATGAAATGTCGTTAGCCGGTAACTGAGGCGTTACCAGGCCTACCGGCGTCCCATTATTCCCCTCAGCAGATGAATCAATGACTGAGCCAGCGCCATCCCACGAGGCTTCCTCAAACTGATAATGTAACTTAGCTACCGCGCCGGTGCAGGTAGTACAGGTGTAGTCTGACGCGGTATACAGCCCCTGCACGTCTGCGGTGGACAGCTCACCATTATAAATTCGCACATCATCAATATCACCTAACATATGATAGGCCAGCTCATTGCTGTAAGACGCGTTGTTACTGGAATTGGAGGCACTGGCGCCCAGAATAATGGGTTCGCGGTTATTGCGTAATGTCAGGCCATTCGCCGCATAACCACCAAGATAAACACCATCAATGTAAGCTTTAAGCCCCGCAGAACTCCATGTGTACACCAGGTGATACCAGCGCTCGCGTTCTTCAACCTCCGGTAACGAATACACATTGTAGGTGGTTGACTGGGTCTCATGTTTAAACAGGAACCGACCTTCCTGATTCACATAGATTGTAAGTTGCCCGCCATAGTCGAGACCGGCTGAGTCTTTGGAAAATAAGGCCTGAAAAGACTCACCGTTACTATCCAGGTTGTGATCGAGATTGGCGACTTTAAACCAGAGGGAAATAGAACCACTGCTTAATTCGTAGCTGCTGTGGTGAGGGATATTAATATGGTCGTTATAGCCATCGAAACCAACCGCCTGACAAAAACGCCCGTAATTTTCGGCCCGGGCGCCATCGACCGCCTGACCATTAATGCCGCCTGCTACATCAACTACCTCGCCGGACGATCCGTTCAGGCTACACACATCCATATTCCAGTGTGAAAGCAGCGTGGCATTTGAGCTACAACTGGTACAGTTAGCTTCAGACTCGGCAAACAATAGCGCTACCTGTTCTTCCGACAACTGAGAATTGTACAGGCGCACATCATCCATTCGACCCTGATAAAAATCACCAATATCAGAATAGGAAGAATTGTTAACATCGTGCCGATTGGCATTGCCTGCAATCACCGTGGTGCGATTGTTATTCTGCCAGCCTGAGGTGTAGCTGCTATTCGAACCTACCAGCATTTTATCCACGTAGACCTGCATACCAGCAGCCCCAACACTGTAAACCACATGGTGCCACTGCCCCTCAGTGATCACTGGGGTAGAATTTATCTGGTAGGTATTGTTGCCGGACTCCTGACTGACCTTAATTGCACCTGTGGAAGTTACCCACATAGTAAACTGGCCGCTGTAGTTATTGATACTGTCTTTCGACAACAGCGCCATGCCACCCGCCAGGGTCTTGTCAAAATTGACGAAAGCCAGGTTATCGGTTTTCATCCAGAACGACACCGTGCCCGCACTGACCTGGTAACGACTATTGTGTGGTAAACGGATATGATCGCCATCGCCCCTGAAATAAGCGGCCTGGCAGAGCTTGCCATTGCTATCAATACTGGGATCTTCGTAGGACTGGCCGTTAACACCGGCAATGGCATCCACCACTTCGCCACTGGCGCCGGTTAAGGCGCAGGCATTCATTGTCCAACGAGCCGTAGCAGTGGGCAGAAAAGCGGCCTGAGTACACAGGTTATCGGCGGCAAATGTCGACACCCCACTCTGATCGTAGGTGATTTTTGCGCGGTCCTGCATAATCACATTCAGCGCATTAACCGCGCCGGTATGCTGTACATCGGTATTATAGCTTGCCGACGCCACAGCATAAAAATAGCCTTTTACCTGAGAATACTGACCAAAGGTGATATTACCTTCAGAGTACATCAGCAGTTGGTCCGGATTACCGTTAGTATTTACCTGATTACTGATATTGGTGGAAAAGTCCCGGGTGTAAATCACCACTTTGGCGCCACTGGCCACCTGAAGCTGAGCGTTTTGCCCAAGGTTAAGCCTCTCTATCCAGTACACCCCGCTTTGTAGCGTCAGCACGGCGTTAAAATTTACCGACAACGATTTAATTTTAAAGGTGCTGTTGCTGGACACAGCGGTAAGACTCGAACCGTTGCCGAGGGTGATATTACGGTAATCGCCAGCGTTGAGTGTTGCCGAGGTATTGTCCTGAATATAACGGTCGGTGGTCGAAGGCGAATACTGGTAAGCAGCAATGGCCATTCCCGCAGCACTACTGCCGCTTAGCTGACAGGCAACTGTATCGCAGCTACTGCCGCCGCTATTATCGACCATGCTGGCAAAACTGATTTGCCCGTCACTGCCAACCAGAGAGGTTTGCGGCTGAAACTGGATATAGCCAGAAGACGAATAGGACCCTGCCGGATCGGGAAAAACACTGGAGCAAGTAGCAGCCGCCGCCAACATGGCAGGCAACCATAACAGTAGAATACAACAACGTAATACAGTCACTGCTTACCCTTTATTAACGTTCTTCGAACGCATCCAGCTCGAAGGTCCGGCTGGCCCATATATCATTCGCCCGGCAGATACCGGTACTCTCAAAGCGATAGTAATTATAATCGACATTTTGTTTTACCACCTGGGTGGTAGTGCAGGTTGCCTGGTAACTGCAGTTCTCGAGCCCATCGCCGGTACTGAAAGCAGCATTACTGGTGATAGTGGTGCTGCAGGTTGCCACCGGGCTGTTTAATGGAAAAGTAGTGCTGAGTAAGCGCTGTACGCCACTCTGAGCCGCCATTTTCGCTCTGGCGCCGAGCACCTCATATACCACCGACTGATTGGATGACGATAGCAGATTAACCATAGTAATGCCCAAAAAGGCGAGTATGATTATAATGAACAACGTCATCACCAACATACTCCCGCGTTGGCGTTTGTCAGGGAATATTAGCAATGTGGATCTCCTGCTGATAAGCAATCTGTTCATTATTGTCGATAAAGCGCAGGCGAATTTCGGCTATCGAGTTACTCTGCAGACTGGTAGAAATAATCCGGAACGGGTCATCCTCCTGCGGATTATTCACCGGATCAGCCGATAATACATTGGCCACATGCCCGGCGATAACCGGCAAACCGGGGAAAGCCCCTAACTGATTCACCAGTAAGTCATTTTCATAGCGGATCAGGCGATTCTGATACACACAGTAGCTCACGGCCCGGTCGATCAGATAAACGCGCGAAGCAGGTGATTCCTGAGCCAGTAATCCGGTCACCTCAAGCTGCACGATATTATCACTGTCATCCAGTGTGGTGCAGTCGCCATCGCCATCATCGCTGCAACCGGACACGGTAACCCGGTGACCATTATTGGCATCAAACACATCCTCACTGCGGGTAGGATACACTACTGCAAAATTATCGCCGCCGGGCAGCTCATAGGGCACATTGTTTATATCGTGCAGGGCAACCACGTCGATTTCGTAGGTGACATCACCGGCATCGGGCAAGTCGGTATACACCGTGGCCCAGTTAATCGGCACAAACTCCATGCAGTGATAACTGGTGTTACCGGTTATCCTGACGCTGTTAGGTAAGGCATTGCGTAGCTCCCGTTTAAGCCGTTCAATAGCAAAACGGCTCTCGGACAGCAGTTGCTCACGGGTACTGACATCAATGTAAGTTTGCATGGAGCCGCGCACAAAACTGGCAATGCCAGCGCTTGCCACACCGAGGATGACAATAACGGTGACCAGTTCAATGAGGGTAAATCCGCGGTTGCGCAGGGTGGTGCTGATCATACGTTCCACCGGTAACTGCTGAAGGTTATGGCTTCACCGCCGGGCGTAGTTACGGTTATGACAATCCGCTTTACGTTGCCGATAACCGCGCCGCTGCCGCCGGCATCGTCATTGACGCCGTCTTCGTTATCATCATAGTAAACCTGAACGGCGACAGAGAAACCGGTATACAGGCTCTCGCCATTGTACAGCACTGGCAGGCCCTGGGCCGACAATATAGTTGCCCCGGATTCATTCAGGCCGTTGTAATCATCAATATCATCATACTGAGCGCGGCTCTCGCCGGCATCGGGGCCAAGATTTCCCGAGGCCGTGCAGGGTATAGATTCATTGCAGCGCTCGCCGGTGCTGCTGTTAGCCAGGTTGTTATCAAACGCCCGGGCATTAATTTCGCTCATCAGCGATTGCGCCAACTCGCTGGCCCGTACCTGCCAGATGGGCTCCACACTGAGGCGCGACTGCGGGCCAATCAAACCAATGATCACCATCATAATGATGGAAAACACAGTAATACCAATAATCAGTTCAACCAGGGTAAACCCTTTTACCACTTTAGCAGGCATGGATGTAGCCCTCGCTTTCAATACAAACATCCACGCTGGACTCACCAGTGATAGTTACCCGGCACGGCGTTCCCGTACCACAATTAGCTGCATTGTTCAGCGGCCTGCCCAGCGCATCAAACCCGATATAACTGAAGTTAATCAGCGCGCCATCGGCACTGGATAAGCTCAGTCCCTCATCGCTTAGCTCGGTGCCCACGGTGGCCAGAAAAGCCGGCGCATCACTGGCTATGCCGCTGCCACACGTGGCACTGCCGTTACCAGGTGCATAATCGAGTGCTGGTGGTCCGTATGCGCTATTAGCGCCGTATTGAAAGTTAAGCCGAAAGCAAAACCCGTCACGGGTATCCTGCATGGCTCTGATTTGCATATTACGAAGGGCGGACACAAGGCGGTCCTGATAGGCGTATTCTACATAGCCCTGACGGCTCTGAAGTCGGGTGCCGGCCACAACGGCCAGCACGCCGATTAAGGTAATGACTGTGATTAACTCAACAAGACTAAAGCCCGCACTACAACGTTTTCCTGCCATAGCGCGACCAGAGTTAATCTCAGGAGGAAAGCAGCCTGTTAGCAGCCTGCAGATTCCACTGTGATAGAAGGTGAGTCACCTGCTGCTGTAGCTTCTTCATACAGCACCTGGCAGGCGTTTGCAGCAGTAGACGTGTAATCAACACCTTCGGGTGTAAACGCATTAATGCCTGCCGCAGGAACAGTAGCAGTACCAGTACCAGTCCCAACTGTCAGATCCCAGTCTGCATCAGCCACATCTGCCCAGGCAGTAATGTTAGCAAATGCCATGGTTTCAGCATCAGGATAACCAAAGTCAGTCTCAACCGTGATGGTATTGATAGTAACCTGGGTAGTTGCGTCACCCGCCGCAGCAGTCGCCTGCTCACCAGCAATAGATGATTTTGCGTAAACCAGTTGCGAGCCACCTTGTAATGCAGCTTTAAGACCCTGAAGGGTTGATGCCCGAGCATCGCCCTGGAAGTCAATAAAACGCGGTGCGGCTGTTACGGCTAAAATGCCCAGAATCACGATCACGATGATCAGTTCAATTAATGTAAAACCACGCTGTTGCATGTTAATTCCCCTCAAAACAAGTTTTTCTATTATTCACTATTTTTCAATCGAGTACAGTGTTTACTGCACTAATTAGACGAATTGCTAGTATTGTTGCTAAAGACTACCACCTGACCGATTCTTGGATCGTATATAAATCCATCCCCAACGGTGTCATCGGTTGGTGCATTCTGTAAATTCCGCACTGATTTACTCAAATAGTAAAAGCACAGATCATTGCCACCGGAGCCTGTACCATTACTGAAGTTAGTAAAATATCGGAAACTGTCAAACGGACGGTTTGCCCAGTTAGACGTAATAGTGGGTGCGCTTTGCATAATCAGGTTAAAAATACTCTCGCAGTCGAGCGCTGACATGGCGTCATCCTCGGTGCTGTTATCGTTGTTTAGTTGCCCGGTGGGATAGCCGGTATTGCGGTCCACGCCAACAATAATCCCATCGATGGTAACAAACGACAGATTGGCCCCCTGATTATCCCGCGGCCGGGCCTCAAGCTCCCACTCCGCTCTGACCAGACCAACGCCGGTAGCAAAGCCGCCGGAAACCGCCTCGATGGTGGCGTCTTCAGCTTGTTCAGTCACATCCAGGAAGCGCGGTATTGCCACCGCTGCCAGTAATCCCAGCAAGACCACTACAATAGTGAGCTCAATGAGGGTAAAACCTTTTGCACCCGCGATCTGTTTACCCGCGTTGTGACGTTTACAATTTGTCATAGATAACTCCTGAACTCCCAATTTACTCACGAACTAGTCATTCCCTGATTGTTGAACAATACCCGTATAAATACTGTAGTCGAAATAAGGCCCGGTACTCACCCGGTAGCGACACCGCGCATTCGGCGTTTGCTCCCCTTCGTTGTCGCTGGCGTAGTAATCACCCAGTACCCGAAATCCCTCAACCCGGGTTGAAGTATTCAGTAACTGCTCCCAGAGTTGCAAACAACTCTCTGAACTCGGCTCGACTTTCGGCCAGCCAAAGTGGGCCATTCTGACCGGTCGGCGACCGACTTCCTTACCTTCGTTGTCATAATGCACCAGCATGATCATTTCCGGGCGCCCCTCGGCCTGCCACTGCCAGTGAGCATTGGTTGCGCTGGTCGCAAACTGACGGGCGTAGCCCTGCATAATTTGTGCTTCCACATCCGGTTCACTGTCGTACACATAGACAATCGCGGTTGCCATCAAAATGGTAAACACAACGATGACCGCCAGGTTAACCAGCACCCGGTTAAGGTTATGTTCGGCAACGTCTTTTGATTTCAAGCTTATTGCCCCTTAATCGCGCTCATCATATCCCACATCGGGGTAAAGATACCCAGTGCCAGCACCAGAACCATACCTGCTACAATACCGATTAATACCGGCTCTATCTTGGCCGTCAGGCTATTGAGGTCATAGTCGACTTCACGTTCGTAAAAGTCTGCCACCTCAGCTAATAACTCATCAACCCTACCGGTTTCTTCACCCACGTTGACCATTTGCAGCACCATGGGGGTAAACAGTCCGCTTGCCTGGGTGACCCTCGACAGGTTTTCGCCCTTCTCGATACTCTGGCGCATATCAATTATTTTAGTTTCCATAAAGCGGTTACCCACCGCTTCAGCAACCAGATTAAGTGCCGTGGTTAACGGTAAACCGGCTTGCAGCATCATCGAGAAACTGCGACAGAAACGGGCGAGCAGCGAGCGCTCTATCACCTTGCCAATAATCGGCAATTTCAGTTTCTTACGGCTCCAGGTCAGGTTTCCATCCGGCGTTTGTAAGTAGTTACGTACACCAAGAACTATAGCAATTAAGGCACCTATCAATATGTACCACTGATTAATAAAAAAGTCAGACATTCCCAACAGGAAACGGGTCATCACCGGTAATTCGGCGCCGAACTTATTAAACATATCGGCGAACTTAGGGATAACAAAAATGTTCATAATGATGAGCGCCGCCACCAAAGCGAACACCACAAAAATCGGGTAGCGGGTTGCCGCTTTAATCTGACGGCGGGTTTCCTGTTCTCGCTCAAGGTAGCCGGCTAACTGCAAAAATGCCTCGTCCAAACGACCGGTATTCTCGCCCACGTGCACCACGCTTACGTATAACCGGTCGAAGATCTCGCTATGCTGGTGCATTGCCGATGACAGGGTGCGCCCCCTTTCCAGCAGGCTGATGATATCGGTCAGGGCTATTTTCAGGCGTAGCGACGATGACGATTCGGCGAGGCTGCTTACGGCTCGCAGAATCGGAATACCGGCATGAGTGAGGGAGTACATCTGACGAGATAAAATCACCAGCTCATCAAGACTCACTTTAGGGGTAAGGAAATTAACCTTGACCTCGCTCTGGGTCGCCCCGCCTTCTACCGGATTAATAGAAATTGGTGTAATGCTGCGCGCCAGCAACATTTTAGCCGCCGCGTTTGCATCAAGCGCATCAAGCATGCCGCTTTTCATTTCGCCACCAGGCTCACGGCCGGTATAGCTGAACCTAGGCATCCGGTAAGTCCTCCAGACTCAGGCCGCCTGTATTGCCATTATTGCCAGAGTCGTTCTTTGCGGGCTGCTCATCCTGCTCGTCGCTTTGCGGCAGCTCAGCAACCATTTCTACCAGCTTCAGTACCTCTTCTACCGTTGTCTGACCCATTTTGGCATAGGTCAGCGCAACGTGAGATAACGGCTTATAACCCGGACTGCGTAAAGCATGTTCACCGAAGGCAACCGTGTCACCGGCTTTTAATGCATTCATCATCGGATCGGTAAGCTCAAGTAGCTCAAACACGCCCATCCGGCCGCGATAACCGGTATGGTTGCACTTCTGACACCCCTTACCCCGTTTAAAGGTAACGTTATCCAGGTTGTTATCAATATGCCCCAGCCAGAACAGTTCATCGTGTGAAGGTTGATGTTCTACCTCGCAATTATCGCAAATCCGCCGCACCAGGCGCTGGGCAATGATGCCTCGCAATGAACTGGCAACCAGATAGCCTGCCGCGCCCATATCGAGTAAACGAATAGCACTGGATACGGCATCGTTGGTATGCAGCGTGGATAATACCAGGTGACCGGTTAACGCACCGCGCAAACCAATTTCCACGGTTTCCTGATCCCGCATCTCACCCACCATGATGATATCCGGGTCCTGACGCAAGGTGGTCCGCAGGACACTTGAGAAATTAAGCCCGATACGGCTGTTTACCTGCACCTGATTGATGCGCGGCAAACGGTATTCAACCGGGTCTTCAACGGTAATGATCTTGCGCTGTGGCTGGTTTAATTCACTCAGGGCACCATACAGTGTGGTGGTTTTACCGGAACCGGTCGGGCCGGTTACCAGGATCATGCCGTGTGGCCGTTTCAGTAACACCCGTAAGCGGTCGAGTAATGGCCTGGGCATGCCGGTTTCATCCAGGGTTAATACCCCGGCGGACTGATCCAGCAAACGCATAACCACCGCCTCACCGGTTTGCACCGGCATGGTTGATAAACGCACATCAACCCGGTGACCTTTTACGCGGACCTGGGTACGGCCATCCTGGGGCAGACGCTTTTCTGAAATATCCAGACCCGCCATCAGTTTAAGGCGTAATACCAGCGCTGCGGCAATGTTATTTTCAGGGATGACAGTTTCCTGCAATACCCCATCAACCCGCTGCCGGATGCGTAATTGCTGTTCGTCAGGCTCAATATGAATATCCGATGCCTTAGCCTGTACCGCATCCTCAAAGATAGACTGCAGCAGGCGGGCTACGGCAGTATCCTGCTCGTCTTCGAGCCCGGCGGTAAGCTCAAATTCCTGCTCATCGCGGTACTCGTTAGCCAGCTGTTGGGCAAAAGAGGCAATTTCATCGGTTCGCCGGTAGAAACTGTCGTAAGCGCCAAACAACTGCTGTTCGCTTACTACAGCCACTTCAATAGGTTTGGGCAGGATCTCGCCAAGGTTATCCACGGCAGTAAGGTCGGCCGGGTCGCTCATTCCTACCAGTAATTTATCGCCACGGTCCTCCAGCACCAGCGCCCGGTAACGACGGGCCTGTACTTCCGGTAACAGTTTGACCGCAGCCGGGTTGACATTAAAGTGATCAATATCGATCAGCGGCACATTTAAGTGGGTGGAGAGTAGTTCCAGCAACTGCTTTTCGGTTACCAGTTCCATAGCTATCAGTGTGGCGCCGAGCTTGCGGCCGGTCTGACGTTGTTCAGCCAGCGCCGACATCAGTTGTGGCTCGTCTATCAGCCCCTGCTGTACCAGCAGATCGCCCAGCCTGACTTTTACACCACTCATGATGAAACTCCTGTCAGATTAGTTAAGCGCTGGCGAATAAATTGTTCAATACCGTCCTCAAGTTGTCGTAGTGACAACGCTTCCCGGTAGCTGCTTAGCGCAAGGGCTGTGTAACCCTGCTTGTCGGCAACCACCGCCTGACCGAGCCACCATTTAGCGGTCTGACTATCAAGCACTACCAGTTGTGCGTAGTCTTGCAGCGCGTCATCGAGCAGGCCGAGTTTTTGCGCCAGCGATGCCCGATAACCCAGCAGTTCAATGGATGGCTGGGCGTAGTCATTAATGTCCTGCAGCGTGTAATACGCCAGCTTGGTCTCGTTTTGCTGCACCAACAAGCGCGCATACATCAGTCTGACACTGCTGTCGGCGGGCATGTCCGCCACGGTTTGTTGCAGTAACTGCTGGGCGTCGGTAGTGCGGCCAGCACTAAAATACAGGGCGGCCAGCCGTTTACGGGCCGCCACGTTATCCGGTTGCTGGCGGATCAGCGTACGTAACAACTGCACAGCCATTGGCGTATCATTCTGGCTCAGCGCCTGACGGATTTGCGCTTTAAGGGCTTCTTCGGGATTCTCGGCACTGGGCTTAATCATCGGCTCAGCGGGCGCTTTATCAGGCTCTGGCGCTGCTGTCGGGGAAGGTTCTGATGCTGATGCGTCGCCGGCCGAATACGCAGCCACTCTCTCGAGCGCACTGGGCTGAGGCTCACCGGCAGTGGATTCGGAGCGTGCAGGTAGCGCATTGATATCAACCGGACCATCCATTACGCCCATGGTATTTTGCGGCTTTGTGGCTGGTGAAGCGGTAATCTGTCTGGGTTCTTCAGGCTCAGCCGTTTGTGGCTCCGGCTCTTCAGGCACTACTGCCCGGGCGGCCACGGCATCAGGTACAATCTGGTTAATCGGCCCTACTGAGGGGCTTTGTGGCTGACTATCCTCGGTGGCAGCCGGCCATAAGTAAACGGCGCCAATGGCTATTACGCCAAGCAGCAGAATGACGACAATGCGCAGCACTGACGACGATTTTTTAACAGGCGGCTGATAGTTAGCCGGCGCAGGCTGACTGGCTTCCCGGTTCTCTAAGTCTTTCAGCATTTTATTGACTACACTCACAGTGTCGCCCTCATGTTCCATATCCCTGCAATCATCGCAATCACTACTACTGTGGTCGCTAACAGCAACCATTTACTCTGCGGACTAAACCACCACTTACTACTCACCGTTTGCGCCGCTTCGGTATCGGCAGACGCCGCAGCGATGTGCTCCGGCTCTACGGCAGACTTGCCTTCGCCATAAGCCAGCATTAACGCCTTGTGGGCCAGCACATTCACCACCCGTGGCGTACCCGCACTGGCGCGGTAGAGTAGCTCACAGCACTGTCGGTTAAATAAATCGGTGCCATGATAACCAGCCACATTGACCCGATGGCGAACGTACTGATACACCTGGTCGGGATCCATAAGCGCCAGGCTGTAACTAAAAGTAATTCGCTGCCGTAACTGGCGTAACTCCGGCAAGGCGAGCTTTTCGTCCAGCTCCGGCTGGCCGAATAACACTACCTGCAGTAACTTGCGCGACTCGGTTTCCAGATTGGTCATCAACCGCAACGCTTCAATACTCTCTGTAGGCAACGCCTGGGCCTCATCAATGATCAGCACCGCACTTTTCTGCTGCTGATGAATGGCAATCAAACGTTCCTGGATCTTTTGGGTGAACTCCTGCTGATCGCAGTCACTGCCCAGTTCCACGCCTAACTCATTGGCCACCGCACGCCGTAGCTCGGTGGGTGACAGCATCGGATTCGGCACGTAGGCAGCCACAAAATAATCCGGTAATTCATTCAGCAACTTACGGCAAATCAGCGTTTTACCGGTACCCACTTCGCCGGTAACCTTGATAAATCCTTCGCCGGTTTTCAATGCCGTCAGCAGTACCTGCATGGCTTCATTATGGCTGGGCAAACCGAAAAAATAGCTGGTATTCGGGGTCAGCGTAAAAGGCAGTTCACGGATACCAAAGTGATACAGGTACATGATTACTCTACGTACAACCAGTCAGCCATTTTTTCACGGCTTAATTCAATTTGTTCTGCCCAGGTACCACTGCCAATCACGGTGGGTTTAAGCAGAATAATCAGCTCTTTCTTAGTCTCACGCTGGCTTTTGTTGGTAAATAACTCGCCCAGTAGCGGTATATCACCAAGCAAAGGCGTTTTTGATTCTGAATCGGTCAGACTGGTTTGCATCAGACCGCCAATCACAACAATTTCGCCAGAAGCCGCTTTAATGATGGTATCAGACTCACGTATGGTGCTTTGCGCCAGCGGCAGGACAATTTGTTCCTGATTCAGGCTGACCACTTTTTCCTGTTCCTGGGTTTCGATAACGGAAGGATGAACGTGCAGTAACACCGAGCCGGTTTCATCAATCTGCGGTGTTACATCTAACGCGATGCCGGAAAAGAACGGGGTAAGTTCGATATTAGGGACAACCGATGTGGTGGTGGAAGTGATAGTGTTCTGACTCGACACATCCGTTACGAAATACTCATCATCACCCACTTTAATCACCGCTTTTTGGTTATTAATCGCGGTGACTCTGGGGCTGGACAACACCTGCACATTTCCCTGCGTAGACAGCAGTGAAATAACCCCGGAGAAATCCTGGTTAAGGAACGATAAGCTGGTAACGCCACCCAGCGAGGCTGAAATTTCATTACCAATGCTGGCCGCGGTATTACTGAAGGTAAAGTCGGTGCTGCCAACGTTTGCCACTACCTCAGACCAATTAATGCCCTGCTGGTAGCCGTCATCGAGAGCCACCTCAAGAATTCTGGCTTCCAGAATCACCTGGCGCTGCAGGCTGGCCTCTGAGGTTTTCAGGAAACGTTTAATATCACGGATCTCATCTGGCATAGCACGAATGGTGACCAGGCCCGCTTGTGGCGTAACAAATACCGCACGGCCGCCATCGGTGCCAACCATCGATTCCAGTGACGCTTTCAGATCGGTCCAGAAATCGGTCTCTGTTCGGGTTGAAATAGAGGTACCGTTTATGTTGTTGCCAAACTGGTTCCCCAGATTGTTACTGTTAGCCGAGTTACCGCTGAAATTATTAAAATTGCTATTAGAATTTCCGTTACCGTTGTTATCGGCCTGGGAAACGCCGCCGGAGATAATGCTGGTTTGTGTCGAGCCGTCACGCTTCATCAGCAGGTAATTCACCGCCAGGGTTTCGGTGCGCATGCCGGCTGGCAGCACTCTGAACACATTACTCTTACGGCTGATATCAAAGCCGTAAAGGTCGCCCAACAGCTCCATCACCTGCTCCATGGAGACCTGTTTTAAGCTCAGGGAGATTTCACCGCTGACGTCCGGATGAATGGCCACGCTGTAGGGGGTATCTGCCACCAGGCCGGTAAAAAAGGCTCTTACGCCTACGCCGTCGGCTTCGATGTCGTATTTTTCCGGGCCGAACAACGAGGGGCGCTCACCAGTGGTTGCCACATCGCCAAGTAGATTGGTCACACTGTCCGGTACGTCCTGCAATGAATCCGGTGACGCTTTGGCCTTTTTCTGCGCGGCTTGTTCATGCGCAATTTGCTCAGCCAGTTGCTGTTTCAGTGATTGTTCTACCACGGATTCTTCGGGTGTCGACTGACAGCCCGCCAGTGCCATAGCCAGAGCGATGTATATCAAACGTTTATTCATGCTACTCATTTTAATAATTCTCTGCTGCATTGGTTTTCACGTTGCCCCGTTGGCTGACCCATAAAGTCATTGTTTTCCAAACCCCGTTCTCATCATGCGCAATCACCACACTACGTGGATTGATTTCTTTGATTACCGCGCCCTGTATTGTCTGCCCTTGTTTAACCGGTTTACCGTTTATCACCGCGGTCCGGCTCGCGCCTAGCTGTAATACTGCTTCCAGCTGTAATTCAACTGCCGCAGTTGCCACCGCCGCACTGGCCTGAGAAGCAGCGCGTGACGGGCGCGTCGGGTCCTCAAGCACCTGCGCTCCCGCGGGGCTAACGAGCATGGATATCAGCAACAAAGGGGACACTTTATTCAACACCTATAAACGCCTTCTCAGTACTCAGAGTGTAAACCTGAAGGGTTACCTCAGCAGTGGGATATTCCTTTACATGATAGGCCATGGAGCGCCAGTACAGTTTGTCTGAAAGTTGCTCCAGGCGGGCCAGAAAATCGCGTACCGCAAAATAACGGCCTTCGAAGGTCAGCGTAACCCCGTGCTGGTAAAGCGGGACCTCTGCCATAGCCGGGTTATCGGCAAAAATATTTTCCGGGCTGACTGAAGCCATTTCGATAAGTTTTAGCCCATCGGCCTGGGAAAACACCTGCTCGATGAGCGCGGGCATTTGCCGGGGCAGGACTAAATCAGCTAATTGCGCGGCAAAGTTTTCCTGCAGGCGCACCATGCGCTTATCGACCTGGGCGATCTGCTGCTTCAGGCTGGCATCCGGATCTTCGGCCAGCGCCTGCTCATAAACCAGTTGCAGCTCTTTAAGTGTGGTGACTTCGTTGCGGGCAATCTCAATACTACTGCTGGTTTTACCGTTTTCCTTAGTGCCAGGCTCAATCAGCAAAAAAACCAGCACGGCAAGGACTACCACCATTCCCGAGGCAAAGATTAACACCTTCTCGCGCTGACTCAGCGCGGCAAATTTTTCTTCGTACTGGTCAAAAGTCACCGCAGACCACCTTGTTGCGTTGTTTCCGGCACCCGGGCCATGTTTAATTCAAAGCGCAGTTGCTCATCGTCCCGGTACAGACGGGTGGAATCAAAGGTGCGGCCCGAGAAAGCCGTAGTCTGTCCCAAACGTTGTAACCACTTGGGCATGGCCTGAGGGGTACTTAGTTGCCCCTGCAGCACCATCATGTTTTCGCTGACTTCAATGGTATCTAGCCAGATATCCTGACTGTCTTTCTGAGCCAGGCTATCGAGCATCCCGGCAAAGCCCTGCTGTTTTATTTGTTCCCGCTGACTGAGTTCGCGTACCAGCAGTTCTCGATTTGCCAGTTCCTGTTGGCGTTGTTCCAGCGTGCGGGTAAGCCCGGCATCCGGCTTGCGTTGCTCAAGCGTGGTTTTAAGATTGTTTACCGAAGTTGATAACAGCTGTTGCTGGTCCTGCACCTCTGCCAGTTCAGTACGTTTAGAAACGCCATACCAGGCGACACCGGCCCAAATCAGTAGCAATACAGTGAGGGTTGCTCCCCATGCCAAAAGCACACTGGTAAGTGAGAGCAAGTCGAGGCGTGGTGCAAACTCGGCAGAATAAAAGTTAATTCTGTTCTTCATGCCGCAGCCTCGTTTTTGGCCTGTGGCTCCCCAGATCCACAAATCGCTGCACCGAGACTGGAGTAATTCACCCGCGTTACCGACATGCCCGGTTCATCAGCAGTCACTGCAGGGATAAGATCACTTACAGTGGCGCTCACTACCTGCTCAATCTGGCTGGCCAGGGCATCCCGATGAGGCGTATCGAGGCGCATCTTAATCTGTCTTACCGGAGCTTGCCGTAACTGGCTTTCATAAAAATCCATAGAGCGCTGAATCTGCACACTTAACGACTCACCAATGCCCATTCTGAGCTCGTCTTCAGTAAAGCTACCCAGGTTCTCAAAGCCTTTGAGACGGCGGCTAAAATACAACTGGCCATCTTTGATGATATTCAGACAAATTTCCTCCCCGGCTTCCTGCACCACGGTCAGGATGGGGTCAGATTGCACCGGCACTAATTCGCAGGTAGCCAGTTCCTCAACGGTAATTAGTTGGAGCGCCAGACCTGCGTTAAATACCGCTTCGCTGACATTCTCGACATCTTCTTTGGGTAAGGCAAACACGTTAATTCTGGCATTGCCGGCCAGCGGCACCGGTAAATCAGTGTAATCGATGGCCATTTCTTTATCGCTGCCGGTGAGTTCTTTTACCGACCAGGACAATGCCGCGGTAATCTCATCGGCTTCCACGGAGGGGCGGTCAATTTGCAGAATCTGATACCAATGAATTGAAAACGCAACATAAGCGGGGGTGCCGGTCAGGCCGTGTTTATCGACCCATTTGGCAAGATGAGTCCCCCAATGAGAAAAGCTGACCGTCTCTTCAAACGCCAGGGTAATTTCGCCGTTTTGTTTTTTAAGCGCACAAAACGTTACCGAATCCAGCGACACTGCAATTCCGATTGCATGATAACCAGATTTTTTTTGGAATTTTTGTTTGAGGAAAGAACGCCAACCAATGCGCATATATTTTTATAACTTCGTATAATTATTAGTTAAATTACAACAGAGTTTAGCTCAAAGTACCAGTGTCGGGTACCACACTTTTGTAGAACAATGTACCAAACCCCCGTCACCCTTTATAATTTAAGCTTAACTCTCTGACATCAAGGTAAATTTTTGACCAGCAAAGCCTTCCAAAATGCCCCCGCTAAAAGCGTTTTCGAAATGGCGGTTGGTGCGACCTACGCCCCGGCTGATGTGCCTTTTGAGCAGGCAAGGCAGGCTGCCCGGCAATGGTGTCACGATTATAACCAGCTAACCGATGCCCGCCAGCGCCAGGCCATGCTGATATCACATCTAAAATGCCCGGGGTCGGTACAGATTGAATCAACCTTTCAAATCGAATACGCCCTTAACTGCTCCATTGGCAAAGGCAGCTTTATCAATCATAACGCTACCTTTATCGATGTCTGCCCAATCAAACTGGGTAATCAGGTACTTATCGGCCCCAATTGCATTATCTCCAGCGCAGTGGGCAGAACACAGATCTGGCCGGAACATTATCCGCCACAGGAGGCGGGCCTGCCGGTATCTGTTGGTCACCGGGTATGGATTGGCGCTAACTCTACCCTATGTGCCGGCGTTACGATTGGCGATAACGCGGTGATTGGCGCGGGCAGCCTGGTGACCAGCGACATCCCTGCCAATACCATCGCCTACGGCGTTCCTGCCACTTTACAGCGTAAAATTACACAAAGTACTCAATAATAAGCCGGGGGTGGCCGATAACACTCACAGTGTTGTGCCAAAAAGAGTGATAACATCTGATGAAAGGAATGAGCCTGTTGCCTTTACGTACCCATCATTTGATGATGCGGGCTGCCCTGTTGACGCTAGCTCTGCTGTTGAGTGCATGCGGCGGTGGGCTGAGTAAGGATGACGCGGACGAAGCCTTTGCCGTCAATGCCGGTCGCGATCGCTCGGCAGCGGAGCAAACCGATGTTAGTTTATCGGCGCAGGTGTCTTTCCCATCCGGAGCGGTAGTTTACAGTTGGTCGTCAACACCGGCACTAACCATCACCCATGAGGACACCAGCGTTGCCACGGCGAGCCTGACCACCCCGATTGTTACCGCCGACACGCAGTATGTGGTCACCGTAAGTGCTACCGACAGTGCAGGCCAGTCGGCCTCAGATAGCTTCACGCTTACCGTAACCCCGGACAACCTGCCTCCCACAGCTATTATTGCTCTTAGCGACTGGCCGGATTTACCGTCCGGCACCTATCCGGCAGGCGTATCCCTGACCTTTGACGGGCGCAACAGTACCGACAGCGATGGTACCAGCAGCGAAGACATCAGCGCCTGGGCCTGGCAACAAACCGCTGGCGATGATGTACTGACTGGTATTGAAACCGACCAGTCGACGCTGGTGATCGACACGCCGGTTTCAGATACCCGGCAAACCCTGACTTTCAGCCTGACGGTAACCGACGATGAGGGCGCGGAAGATACCACAACCCATTCTATTACTATTCTGTCACTGAGTGAGACGCCGCCTGAGGTAGATGCGGGAATAGATCAGGCGTTGTTTGGCGGTGAGCGAATTGTGCTGGCCGGCACCGCCACCAGCACGGTACCTGCGGCCACGCCAATTGCCACCCTATGGACTTACAGCGGTGATGCAGAGCCGCAAATTGTCAACCCGAATACTGCCGACACTTATGCTATTGCGCCGCTGGTAGACACTCCCACCACCCTGGATTTTTACCTCACCGGGGAAGACATGTTTGGTAACGAAGTGACCGATCATCTGCGGGTACTGGTGCGCCCATTTCCGGTGCGGGTCCTCAATGATACCGGCATGACGCAGCAGGCCACTAATACGACGTTATCGGCCACTCAGCAAAACGCGTTTCCCGGTCAGGATGGTCAGCGTGGTGCTGATGCGCTGGCCGACAACAACGTGCTGGAAAAAGCAGGTCGCGGTGAAAACGGCTTCGACTTTACTAAGCTCAATGCTAATGGCGACGAAGAGGATGTGGATGCACCGCAGTTCAGCTGTGTACGGGATAATGTCACCGGGCTGGTGTGGGAAGTAAAAACTACCGACGGCGGTCTGCGCGACCTTGATCACCGCTACAGTTGGTATGCCGAAGAAAACAACGGCGGCGCGCCAGGCAACCTTAATGGCAACAACACCAGTTGCACGCTGGCGAGCTGTAACACCAGTGCTTATATCGACGCCGTTAACAGTGCCGGATTATGCGGCTTTTATGACTGGCGCCTGCCCAACCATCAGGAACTGATGTCACTGGTACATTTTGGCCGTTCAGCGCTGCCGCGCATTGATACCCGGTATTTTCCCAACACCGGAGCCGACAGCGCCGCTACGCTCTGGTACTGGACTGCCCAACCCAGCGCCGATGGCGTAAGCAATGATGCCGCGCAAAACGCCTGGGCCATTGATTTTATCAGTGGGGTAGATAATTTTCTAAATAAGTCAGATGCAGTAAGCATCCGGCTGGTCAGAGCGGGACGATAATCATGAAACGCTTAATTACTTTACTGTTTAGCCTGGGAGTAATAGCCCAGCTCTCAGCTCAGGAATGCCTTACCAATGCTGTAGAATCCACTCCCGATGAAGAATTCAGCCCATTCGTCACCGGCACCGTTTTACATATTCCCACCAGCCTGATCTGGCAGCGCTGTGCAGTAGGGCAAACCTGGACCGGCGAAACCTGCAGCGGTGAAGCAGAACAGTTGACCTGGCAGCAGGCGCTGGTATATGCCCGGGATTATGACGCTGAATTACTGGAAGGCTGGCGTGTACCCAATGTCAAAGAACTGGCTTCGCTGACTGAGAGAAACTGCGTGAGACCCTCGGTGAATACCGCGTTTTTTCCGGCGACACCACAAGACAGTTTCTGGTCGTCCACGCCGAGCCTGAACGATCCGGAAAGGGTCTGGACCGTGGCCTTCTTTAACGCCAGCTACTCCATTAAAGAAAAGCAACGGGCTGTTTACCTGCGTCTGGTGCGCACTAATCTGCCCGACTAACGGCCGGCGCTAAGGCGCAAGTACATAATCGCCCGGAGCGGCTGGTAACGGCTTAACCGCTTCCACAGGTCTGGCACTGACCTTCCGGCTTGACTGCGAGCTTAACCATTGCTGCCATGCCGGCCACCAGGAGCCTTCCTGCAGGGGCACTTCATCAAGCCATGCCTGGGGTGGCAGATATGCCCCGTCTTCCTTACGGGTAGCCATCTGATAAACCCGGTGGGCATGACCTGGCTCGCTGATAATACCAGCGTTATGACCACCATTGGTCAGCAGAAAGGTTATGTCTTTATCAATCAGCAAATTAATTTTGTAAACCGATTGCCACGGCGCCACATGATCTTTTGCGGTGCCCACAACAAACAGCGGCACCTGAATATCGGCCAGGGCAATGGGTCGGTTATCTACCATAAACTGGCCGCTGGCCAGTGAGTTATGCAAATAACACTGGCGCAAGTATTCTGCATGCATGCGCGCGGGCATGCGGGTGGCGTCTTTATTCCAGGTGAGCAAATCATTGGGATGCTGGCGTTCTCCCAGCAGATACTCTTTTACCCAGCGCGACCACAATAGGTAGTTTGCCCGCAGCAGAGTAAAAGTGCCGGCCATACTTTCTTTGGGCAAGAAACCATTTTTCGCCATTACGGCTTCCAGCATAGAAAGCTGGCTTTCATCAATGAATAATCTCAGATCGCCGGCATCACTGAAGTCGGTCTGTGCAGCCAGTAACGTTAGCGCGCAGAATGGATTACGCTTTTCCCGGGCCAGCCAGGCCGCAGCCATCGTCAGCAGAGTACCACCGAGACAATAGCCGACCCCGTTGATTTGTTCTCCGGGTACCCGTTGCTGCACCGCTTCTATCGCCTCACCAAGGCCCTGTTTGAGGTAATCAATCAGACTAACGTTGTGATCCTCGTGCTGCGGGTTTTTCCAGGAAATCATAAATACGGTATGGCCCTGCTGGACCAGATAACGTACCAGGGAGTTATGTTCCGACAAATCGAGAATGTAATACTTCATTATCCACGCCGGCACCACCAGCACTGGCTCAGCGCAGACTTCTTCAGTGTCCGGGCTGTACTGAATAAGCTCCAGCAGGTTGTTTTTGAACACAACCTGGCCAGGTGTGACGGCAATATTTTCGCCAACCCGGTAGGTTTCCTGGCGTTGCGGCTCAGCTTCCCTGAAGTACTGCTGCTGGATATCCTCGATAAGGTTATCAACCCCTTTCACCAGGTTAGCACCTGCAGATTCCAGGGTTTTGTGAATGACATTGGGGTTAGTAGTCAGGTAATTAGCCGGTGATAAGGCTTCCAGCCACTGGCGCACGGAAAAGTTCACCATGTCAGTATGGTGTTTCTCAACGCCCTGCACATCGCGGGTGGCCAGTTGCCACCACTGGCGCATGGCCAGGTAATTTTGCCGGTATACGGCATAGGGCCAGGTTTGCCATTCAGGTCCGGACAACCGGTTATCGTCTGCGGCGTCTTCCAGGTTTTTATTCAGCGTACTGGCGTTAGTCAGTGTCAGGTCCGCCAGCGCCTGCTGCTTACCCAGCGACAACAGTAAATGAATAAACCAGTCGGTGAAGGCCAGCGAATAAGCCACCGGGTCGATACCGCCGGTAAACTGCGCGAGTAACTGGTTAATGGCGTAATCAGGTTTTAGCGGTTCGCTAACATCGTCGGGGACCGCATGCTGATCGGTGTAGGTGTACTCAATAACGTTACTTTCGTGATTTATCATAACAAGTCTCCCTGACTGTTTTGCCCAGCATAGCAGTACCCGCCCTTAAAAAGCTTGATCTTGATGGGTATCAATGCACATTTATTCATCAGGTTGTAGTGTAAGCATGTAATATTACAAAGCGAGTTACATTATTCAGAATTTGGCGCCTCTGGCCGGAGAATCGATATGGAAATGATCCGCAACAAACCCTACGACAGCATTACGGTGGGCGATACAGCCGCCCTCACCCGCACGCTGACACGTAAAGATATTCAGCTGTTTGCCATTATGTCGGGTGATGTTAACCCGGCTCACGTAGACGAGGAGTACGCTAACAGCTCCCAGTTTCATCACATCATAGCCCATGGTATGTGGGGGGGAGCATTAATTTCTACCGTGCTGGGTACCCAACTGCCCGGCCCGGGCACCATTTACTTAAAGCAGGATTTCACTTTTCGCCGCCCGGTTTCCTTAGGCGATAACCTGACGGTAACGGTCACAGTGGTGGAAAAACGTGAACATCACCAGATCTTACTAGACTGTGCCTGCACTAACCAGGAGGGTGAAGTAGTGATTGATGGTCAGGCGTTGGTAAAAGCTCCCACCGAACAAATCGATCGGCCCCGCGCCGTGTTACCGGCGGTTGAACTCAAAGAACAGAGCAGCGATCGCTATCAGCAGTTTATGGACATGGCAAAAGGGATGTCGCCACTCAAAACCTGCGTGGTGCACCCGGTTGACCTCAATTCTTTAGCCGGCGCTGTTGAGGCCGCGGCAGATAACCTTATCGCACCTATTCTGGTAGGCCCGAAAGCGCGTATCGAGCAAGTGGCGCTGGAGAATAAGCTCGACATTTCGGCTTTTGAACTGGTGGATACGCCGCACAGTCATGCCGCGGCAGAGACCGCTGTAAAGCTGGTAAGCAGTGGCAAGGCAGAAGCGCTGATGAAGGGCCACTTACACACCGACGAAATGATGCATGAGGTGCTCAACAAAGATTACGGGCTGCGCACCGGACGGGTGATGAGTCACATATTCGCTTTGGATGCCCCCAGCTACCACAAGTCGCTGTTTCTGACCGATGCGGCCATTAATATCCGGCCCAATCTGGCCACTAAAAAAGACATCATTCAAAACGCCATTGAGCTGGTTTACACCCTGACCAACAAAACGCCCAAGGTAGCTATCCTGTCGGCAGTGGAAACCGTGGAGGAGAAAATCCCCTCAACCCTGGATGCTACAGCACTGTGCAAAATGGCTGAGCGTGGTCAGATAGTGGGCGGCCTTCTCGACGGTCCGCTGGCCATGGATAACGCCATTTCAGCGGAAGCGGCTAAATCGAAAGGCATCTTGTCGCAGGTAGCTGGCGATGCAGACATTCTGGTGGCACCAGATCTGGAATCAGGCAATATGCTGTTTAAACAGATGCGCTACCTGTCCGGGATTGAGGGAGCAGGCATTGTGCTAGGGGCCCGGGCGCCGATTATTCTGACCAGCCGGGCTGGCGGCCCGCTAACCCGCAAGGTATCCTGTGCCATGGCACTGGTTTATCAACGTAAACGCGGAGACTTGCCGCTATGAGCAAGCAAACCGATAGCCCCCATTACCTGGTTTTAAACAGCGGCTCCTCCACCTTGAAATACGCCGTATTTGACGCTATCAGCCTGGCGGTAATAGAACGGGGGATATTCGAGCTCAGCGAAGATAATTATGCCGAAACGCTGGAAGAAGTGCTACACCATGGCGGCTATGTTAGTGCCGTCGGACACCGGGTGGTGCATGGCGGCACCGCCTATACGCAGCCGCTGCTGATTGATGATGGCGCCCTCGCATCACTCGATAAACTGTGCGATCTGGCCCCGTTGCACCAGCCGCATAATTTGCATGCCGTAAAAGTACTGCGCGAGCTGCACCCGGAATTACCTCAGGTGGCCTGCTTTGATACCGCTTTTCACGCTACGCAGGCTGAGGTTTCAACCGCTTATGCATTGCCTGACACACTGCGTAGTCAGGGGCTTCGCCGCTATGGTTTTCATGGTTTATCTTATGATTACATTAGTCATCAGCTGGCTGCCTCAGATGCTGAGGCCGGTGGCCGGTGCGTAGTATTGCACCTGGGTAGCGGCGCCAGTGGTTGCGCCATGTCCAAGGGCAAAAGCGTTAGCTCAACCATGGGCTTTACCGCGCTTGATGGCCTGATGATGGCGACTCGTTGCGGCACTTTGGATCCGGGGCTGGTATTACACTGCATAACCCAGTTGGGAATGTCTGCCTCAGAAGTGACCAGTGCCTTGTATAAATCGTCCGGGCTACTGGGGGTTTCCGGCTGTTCTGGGGACATGCGTATTCTGGCGCAACATGCTGATGAGCCTGCGGTGGCTGATGCACTAGCCCTTTATTGCCGTTACATCGTGCGAGCCATTGGCAGCCTGACCGCCGAGTTACAAGGCCTGGATACGCTGATATTTACCGCGGGGGTGGGAGAAAACGCAGCGGATATTCGCCGCAGGGTGTGCGAGCAGCTGAGCTGGCTTGGCGTTGAGCTCGATAACACCGCCAACCAGGAACACCGCCCCATAATCAGCTCGTCATCATCAACCGTTACTGTGCGAGTGATCCCCACCAATGAAGAATGGATGATTGCCCACTACATGCAGCAGGCGCTTAATTCGTAAAGCGCTTGCCCCTATTAACTGCGCCGCTTAAATCCAGTTTATTGACCCGCGCTGGCATGACGTTTTTTATCTGACTATTAACCGGCTAAACAACCGGCTCACTAATAGGTTTCCCGCCTCAATAAGTCCGCCAATCAAGCCCTAAAGATTAAGTAAAACTAAACATAGACTTTAGTCAAAATAAAAACACTGGTTGTAATCAAGAATTATTCGCATTACTATTCGCTCAAATTTTGCAGACGATCAGTCCTCAACCAACACAGATTGGAGAGGCTGTTGACCGATATTTCAGCTCAGCATACCTGGAGACTTTAGTTTGAAATTTGCACTATCAGTAGTTGCCGCAGCGCTTACCTTTACTACCTCAGTATCAGCCAGCACGGCAGATGACCCGGAACGCATTACTATTGAAGGCCAGTATTTATCGATCAATGAATCCAATTCGGTAAAAACGCCCACGCTGATTATTGATGTGCCTCAGAGCCTGTCGATTTTGACCGCCGAGGACATTACCGAGCGTGGGATCACCAGTATCGGTGAAATCATCGACTACACCCCAGGCGTTAACACGTCCCAGGGTGAGGGACACCGGGATTCAGTAGTGTTCCGCGGCGTTCGCTCAACCGCAGATTTTTATATTGATGGCAACCGCGATGACGTTCAGTACTATCGCTCGCTGTACAATGTGGACCAGGTGGAAATTTTGCGCGGCCCTAACGCCCTGCTGTTTGGCCGCGGTGGCACCGGCGGCATCCTCAACCGGGTCTCGAAAAAAGCAAAATTAGATGAAACTTTTACCGGTTACAAAGCCACACTCAACACTTTTGGCGGCTATGGCGTAGAAATCGACACCAACACCGATATGAGCAGCACCTCAGCGCTGCGAATTAATGCCATGTACGAATCGCTGGATAACCACCGTGATTTCTTCGACGGTGAGCGTATTGGGTTTAATCCCACCGCCAGGTTTGAATTAAGCGACAACAGCGTGCTGGATATGTCTTACGAGTACATCAACCACGAGCGCTTTATTGACCGCGGTATTCCAACCGGTGCAGATGGTCGTCCGGTAGAGTCATTGAAAAACGTCGTATTTGGCGACCCGGAGAATAACTACCACGAACTTGAGGCCCACGTATTTCGTGTGAACCTGGCGCACCAGTTTAACGATTACACCAAAGCCAACGTCAACGTGTTTTACGGCGACTACGACAAGGTTTACTCAAACTTTTACGCTAGTGGCTATAACGCCGACACCAACATTGTTGAGCTGGATGGCTATATCGATGAAACTGCCCGCGACAACCTGATTGTATCAGGTAACCTGATCAGCGAATTCAGCACCGGCGGCATTGGCCATATGGTGATCGCAGGTACAGAGATTATCCGCACTAATTCAGACCAGTTCCGCCTGAATCCGGTATTTGACAGCACCGGCAATGACCGTGAAACCTTTTTCACCCAGCGCCCCTTATTGTTTAGCGGCTTTAGCGGTATCAACGCTGCCGGCAATCAGGTCACCGCCGCTTTTACGGCACTCAATGATGACACCCGGGTAACCCTGGATGTGGCCTCGTTTTTTGTGCAGGATGAAATTGAGCTATCTGAACATCTGGACCTGGTACTGGGTGCCCGGTTTGACCGTTTCGATATTGAGGTATTTAACGCTAAGGCAGTGGAAACCCGTAGCCGCACCGACGAACAGGTTTCTCCTCGCGCCGGGCTTATTTATAAGCCGCAGGAAAACATCTCGCTTTATGCCAGTTACAGCGAGTCTTTCCTGCCGCGCAGTGGCGAGCAATATACCGATATTAACGGCAGTGACAACCAACTCGACCCTGATACCTATAGCAATCAGGAAATTGGTATTAAGTGGGATTTTGCCCAGGGCCTGAGCTTCACCGCCGCAGTGTTTGAAAACGAGCAAAGCTCTCCTCAGGTGGCCGATGATAACCCGGAAACCCTGGATGTGATTAATTCAGACATTTCTGGCTACGAGCTGCAACTCACCGGCTATGTGAATGATGACTGGCGTATTACCGCTAACTACAGCCACCTTGAAGGCGAAATTGTGGACCGTAGTGGCCCTACCGGCCGAACTCCCCGAGAACTGCCGGAAAATACTTTTTCAGTGTGGAGCACTTACCAGGTGAACGACGTATTTGGTGTTGGTCTGGGTGCTACCTATCAGGATGAGAGCTTCATTGACAACAGTAATTCGGCGGTATTGCCCAGCTATACCCGTTGGGATGCCTCAGCTTATTACGATATCAGCGAAGACCTGCGCGTGCAGCTGAACATCGAAAACCTGACCGACGAACTTTACTTTCCGAATGCCCACGCCACCCATCAGGTAACGGTAGCGGCGCCACTTAACGCGATGCTGACAGTTGTAGGCAGATTTTAAGAAGCCTTTACGCCTGTAAGCCTTTAAAGCCAGAAGCCCTGCACTAGCGGGGCTTTTTTTCGCAAGCATAAAAAAAACCAAGCGCTTATTAGCTGGTTTAAAGAGCGGTTGTCCCGCTGAGCTTTACTTGCGCAAGCCGAAACGTTTCAGAAAATCACTCACGGAAATCGTGGCGTAATCAACATATTCACCGGCATCATAAAACCGGCCATGGCACTGAGGACAGCTTTCAAAATGGATATGTCGCTGCGCGCTGTCGGTCATTTCGAGCATTTTAATATTAGGACAAACCGGGCACTGAATATCGCTTATTTCACTGTAAAGCGTGCCCATTTTCTTATCGCCGGTATCCAGAGCGCAGGCAAAATCCTTTAGCTCCTTATGTTCCATCACATCAAACCATAAGCCTTGGCAGGTGCTGCAACGCTCAACCACACCGGCAGGTGTACTGATATGCTCAAAATGACCATGACACTTAGGACAATCCATATAATTACCTGCACAGATCAAACAACCAGAATTTTACTATATGCATTTTTCAGGACGCTGTCATCGCCAATAAAAAAGCCCGCTTATGCGGGCTTATAGAATAACGCTGTATATTATTCATCTTTTCGGTTGGCAAAGATCTCTTTGAACACCGGCAGCGCTGAAAACGCTTTGGGCCAACCTGAGTAAAACGCGATCTGGGTAATAACCTCACCGGCTTCAGTTTCGGTCAGGCCGTTATCCATGGCTTTGTTAAGATGGAAGTTGACCTGCTCCACCTGTCCTGTCGCCACCAGAGCACTTACGGTTGCCAGACTTCTGTCTCTGGGAGCAAGACCCGGGCGTAACCATAAATCCATGAATAAGGCTTCAGTGGTGTAAGAAACCGTCCCAGGGCTGACTTCGCCATAATTGCTATCGACAAACTCACGGCGCTGCTGCTCGGCCTTTTTGTCGTAAGACAGCAACTCCAGTTTATCCGACGGTAACTGTTTGGCCTTAATATCGTGAGCTTCATATACCGGCCCAATAGCAGCTATCGCTGCCCGGGCATTGGCAAAGCCGGTATAAAACGCCAGATGGTTGATAATTTCGGCAATTTCTTCAGGAGTGACATCACTGGCCAGTGCTTTTTCTACAATTTTCGGCATTGCGTCCAACTGACCTCGTGCTATCAGGGCCGACAATGTAACGATGCTCCGGTCGCGGGACGATAGCGCCTCTCGCTGCCACAAGTCGTTTTCTAACCACTGGTTCTGATTCGTCGCAATAAGCGGTGCGACGCGCTCAATGTACTTGCTGTTCATAGCATTTTCTCCTGCCTGACTGCCAAATGCAGCGATGGATAGCGCTGCGCCAGTGGTGGCTGCCGCATAAAATTTACCAAAGCGAGTTCGCATGAAAGGCCTCCTTACTGGTTGTACTGTTCGTCGCTGACTTTCTCTTCCCACACCACGTTTTTACCTTCAACGCGCTGCTGGATAGCCATGTGGGTCATACTGGTTGATTCAGTAGCGCCATGCCAGTGCTTCACGCCAGGCGGAGTCCAGATAACGTCACCGGCTTTGATAACCTGTTTGGGCTCACCCCATTGTTGCACGTAACCGGTACCGTCAGACACTACCAGAAACTGACCCGCAGGATGGGTATGCCAGGCCGAACGCGCACCGGGCGCGAAGGTAACATTAGCTGCAGAGACATTCGAATGCTCATTGGGTGACACCAGTGGAGAAACAATACTGATGCCAGTAAACACCTTATCGGAGCCAGTAATGGCCTTTTGTTCACCATTGCGAGTAATTTGCATTTTTTCCGCAGCCTGGGCTGAGCCCATGCCAACCATCAGTAACATTATGACGCTTAACGTTTTTTGCATAGTTTTCCCTCCAAATTCAGATAATCTTTACATATCACTACGTCGAGTTTACTGCAGCCGGATTGAATCACAGCCATAATACACTTATGAGTCACCCTCATTAATATACTTTGCCGGTTACCCTGGTGTTCAGAGAATTAACATGCGAGAAAATTACAACGAAATCCTGGCATTTATTGCCGTCGCCCGCGAGCGGAGTTTTACCCGTGCCGCGGCCAAACTGGGCGTAACTCAGTCTGCCCTGAGCCATTCCATGCGCGGCCTGGAAGAACGTTTAGGCATACGGCTACTAACCCGTACGACCCGAAATGTTTCGACCACGGAAGCCGGTGAGCGAATACTGCAGCGCATAGCGCCGCGCTTCGAGGATATCGACACCGAGCTGGAAATGCTTTCTGAACTCACCAGTAAGCCGGCTGGCCTGGTGCGTATTAGCTGTAGCGATCATGCTGCGTTTAATCTGGTATGGCCTAAACTGTCGCCGTTGCTGGAAGAGTATCCGGACATTCAGTTAGAAATCAACGTCGACAACGGCTTTACCAATATAGTGTCGAGCCGTTTTGATGCGGGAATTCGCCTTGGTGAAGCGGTTGAAAAAGACATGATTGCCGTTAGAGTGGGCCCGGCCATGCGAATGGCTATGGTTGCCACGCCTGATTATCTGGCACGGAATGGAACGCCTACCTCGCCGGAACAACTTACCGAGCATAAATGTATCAGCCTGAGACTGATTTCCGCGGGCCGGGTGTACGACTGGGAACTTGATAACGGTGATCGTCAGGTTAACGTTAAATCCAAAGGCCAGGTCATATTTAATCATCCGGCGTTAATCTGTAAAGCGGCATTGGAAGGCTTTGGCCTGGCATTTTTGCCTGAAGATATGTTCGCGGCAGCCCTGGCCGAGGGCAGACTTATCCGTATAATGGAGGATTGGTGCCAGCCTTTCCCTGGTTATCACCTGTACTACCCCAACCGTAATAACCACTCTCCTGCCTTTAGCGCTGTTATTGAACGATTACGCTATCGGGATTAATGAATTCTGTTCATTAGCGCATTGCAAATTTACCGCTGACATTGCCCCAGGCGTTAATGGTATAAATAATACAATTCTTGCACAGTAGCTTAGTTTTCCGGGCGAGGCAGAATCTATTTCGCAGCCCAGCCCCAGGCAGTTGGTATGACATATGGTCAGGAACTGCCTGTCTTCCTTTTCATGAAGCGATTATCCATTGGGTATTTTCACCGCGTTCAGCGGGTATTCGCTTTATTATGCTGCATGTGCCCCTGTATGCTGCAATTAAAGCATATGGACTTTTTGGGAAGCCTTGTGCTTCCCGTTTTTTTTAGCATCTTTAATCGTATAGCCAGCATCAATACCGCATATAAAAAAACCGCCGAAGCGGTTTTTTTATAAGTTATCGCAGACCTAAAAAGGGATATCGTCGTCAAAGTCGAAGTCAGGCTCAGCCATAGGAGGCTTTTGCTGGTTCTGGCCGCTCTGCGGGCGTTGCTGCTGAGGTGGTTGCTGGTAGTTTCCGCCCTGATTGCCACCACCATAATTCTGGTTGCCGCCGCCGTAACCACCGCCCTGCTGGCCGCCTTGTGGGCGCTGTTGATAACCGCCGCCCTGGCCGCCCTGACCACCCTCACGGCCGCCAAGCATTTGCATCTGATCAACGATAATTTCTGTGGTGTAACGATCCTGACCCTGTTGATCCTGCCATTTGCGGGTTTGCAGTTTACCTTCAACGTAAATTTGCGAACCTTTTTTAAGGTATTCACCGGCAATTTCTGCTAACCGACGGTACATGGTTAACCGGTGCCATTCAGTTCGTTCCTGCATCTGCCCCTGCTGGTCTTTCCAGCTTTCGCTGGTTGCCAGGCTCAGATTGGCAACGGCGTTGCCGTTGGGCATGTAACGTACTTCCGGGTCGTTACCTAAATTACCGACCAGAATGACTTTGTTAACGCCTCGAGTTGCCATGATGTCTCCTAAAATCTGTTTACGCTTTTATAATAATATAAGCGCATGCAGCGCTTCGTCGTCGTTTGTAAAGCTTGCCAGTATAACGTATTTTTTGCGCTTGCTCAGCGCCTTTTTGAGGTTAAATAAAAATCCTCAGTAACAAAATACTAACTCGTTGTTTTACCAAACAGACTATGGCAATTTAGCGCGACTTTCACCTGTCCTTGCATCCGGTTGTTTCACATAAACCAGCCGGGTAAACGCCCCATTGCCGCCAGTGTGGCAAAAATAACCACCATCAACCCTACAACGACAATACAGCAAGCCAGCAAAAACACCGATAAAGGCGAACGCGTGTGGAGTTCCATGGCCGCTTCTTCATTCATCAATGACGTCTTTGTTAACACCTTCAGGCACCAATACATGGTAGGTAAGGATAAGATAAGCCCGGCAATCTCAATCAGTTCCAACAGCAGTGGCATGGGCGTTGGTGATACCGGAAACATCCTGGCCAGATCCAACAGGTAAACGATGAAATAGCTTATGCCTGCCAGCATCCCGGCAACTATCGCCCAGCGGGCATGCAGTCTGACAAAGTAGGCCGCCATCAGACTACCCAGACCAAGGGTGGTTAAAAACAGATTAAAGGTACTGAGCAACAATGGCGAAAGATGGGAAAAGTCCCGGTTTTCAATGGGCCCTCCCGGCACCAGCGTAATCAGCAGCAGCGCCGATATCAGCAGCAGCCAGGTAATTTTGTTATGCATGATTTGTCTCCGGTTAATTCATACCGACAGACTAATCACCGACAGGTAAAACACAGGTAAAAAAAAGCCTCAACCGGCGTTGAGGCTTTCAGCTTTATACGTTAAGCAACATATATTGACAGACGGCGCTTACCACCAGGTGATATAAAACGCCGCAACAACAATGGTTAATGCCAGGGAAGCCACGTTAAACACTGAGGAGGTTTTGAAATTAATGTCGTTGAGTTGTACAGCATGCTCATGGTTACCCTTGCCTTCAAACAGGCTCACAACAACGGCCAGGCCAACACACAGTAAAAATACAATTCCCACGCGGTCCATAAATGGCAGTTCAGGCAGCAGGAGTTTAAATGCCAGACTGAATACCGCAGAGCCAACGGCCGCTACCAGACCACCATTAGCCGTGGTTTTCTTCCAGAACATACCCAGCGCAAACAGCGCAACGATACCCGGCGTGAAGAAGCCGGTAAATTCCTGAATATACTGGAACGCCTGATCAAACTGACCGAGTAATGGTTTAGCCACAACCATGGCAATAATCAGCGCCAGTAAGCTCACAATACGGCCTACTTTTACATAGTGATGCTGGCTCTTATCAGGGTTACGGTCCTTATAAATATCCATGGTAAAGATAGTCGACACACTGTTGGTCATCGACGCCAGAGACGACACGATTGCCGCAACCAGGGCAGCAAAGATAATACCTTTAAGGCCAACTGGCATCAGGGTCATCAGCGACGGGTAGGCCTGGTCGGCCTTTTCCAGGTCCGGCACCAGCAGCACTGCTGCAATACCGGGTAATACTACAATCAACGGCATCAACACCTTCAGGAATGCAGCAAATACAATCCCTTTCTGAGCCTCATTTACACTTTTAGCCGCCAAAGTACGTTGGATAATGTACTGGTTGAAGCCCCAGTAAGACAGGTTCATGATCCACATACCACCAATAAGAACCGATAAGCCCGGCAGATCCATATAATGTGGATTGTCTTCGCTCAGGATCATGTCAAATTTACCCGGTAACTCAGTCGTTACGGTATTGAAACCAGCCCAGAATCCGGCTCCGTCACCGATAATATTCAATGCGGTGTAAGACAGGAACATTCCGCCTAATACCAACAGCACAACCTGAATAATATCGGTCATGGCCACGGCTTTCAGACCACCGTATAAAGAATAAGCCAGAGAGAATACACCGAGGAAAATCATACCGTACATCAGGTCAACACCAGCAATCGTATTGATTGCCAGTGCACCCAGCCATAATACTGCGGTGAGGTTTACAAACACATAAACACCCAGCCAGAATACCGCCATCACCATGCGTACACGGTGGTCGTAGCGCTGCTCGAGGAATTGCGGCATAGTATAGATTTTATGTTTCAGGAAGATCGGCAGGAAGTATTTACCTACAATGATCAGCGTGATAGCTGCCATCCACTCATAGGAAGCTATTGCCAGCCCCACCATGTAACCGGAACCGGACATCCCGATGATCTGCTCTGCCGAAATGTTGGCAGCGATCAGTGAGGCACCGATGGCCCACCAAGGCAGACTTGAACCCGCCAGAAAGTAATCGTTAGTGTCTTTCTCGTGTCCCTTTTCTTCACGAGAAACCCACCATGCGATGCCGATTAAGGCAATCACATAGATAGCGAATAATGCTATGTCGAGTGTTTCAATTTTCATTATGCGACCCAATAGATTGTAATTTTAATTCGTAAGTGGATAACGAAATTAGGTATTTTCGTCAAAAGCACCCTGATTTGTAGTACAAATGTAAACTTTTTGTTTCAACCCAGTCCGCGCATAATACTTGTCTTCTACCTGTTTAGTCACCCCTAAAAGTAAATTTTTTGGTAATAAAGCAACAACACAACCGCCAAATCCGCCTCCGGTCATCCTAACCCCGCCGGTTTTGCCTATCTCCTGCTGGATAATTTCTACCAGAAAATCAATCGGCGGCACGGTTATTTCGAAGTCGTCACGCATTGAAATATGCGACTCAGCCATTAACTGACTCACTTGAGCCATGTCAGTCTTTGCCAGTGCATCAAACATGGCAGTGGTGCGTGCGTTTTCGCTGATGATATGGCGTGCGCGCTTGTACTCATTTTCACTAAGCGAATTTTTGGCGGCTTCCAGCAGCTCTGTGTCGGCATCCCGTAAACTGGCCACGCCAAGTTTGCGAGCTGCTGCCTCGCATTGCTGACGGCGCAAATTGTATTCGCTGTCGACCAATCCCCGCTTCACATTGGAATTGATGATCATAATGGCGAAATCTTCAGGTAAATCGATAAAGCGCTGGGACAGGTCGCGACAATCCAACAACATAGCTTTACCGTGTTTGCCGAGTGCCGATATCAGCTGGTCCATAATGCCGCACGAACAGCCAACAAATTCATTTTCGGCCTGCTGACCCAGCAAGGCAGCCTCAATGCCTTCGATATTCAGCTCATAAAGCTGCGTTAAGGCACTGATAATCGCAACTTCAAAAGAGGCAGATGAACTCAGCCCCGCGCCTTGTGGCACGTTACCGGTAACCACCAGATTCGCCCCGCCCAGTTGTGGATACTTCGCCTTGACAACCTGACACACCCCTTTTACATAGTTGAGCCAGCCTGGCTGTGGCTGGTGCTCAATGTTATCCAGAGAAAATGACGCGCATTCATTATCGTAGTCAACCGCCACCACCTTCACGATGCCGTCATGCCGCTTTGCCGCGGCAATATCGGTACCAAAGTTGATCGCAACCGGAAACACAAAACCCTGATTATAGTCGGTATGCTCACCAATCAGATTAACCCGGCCGGGGGCGTGGCTGGTTACCTCTGGCGTGGTGTTAAAATAAGCAGAGAAAAGTGAAGAAATATCTGCAAGCGTCATTGGCCGGCCTCTTTATAATGTGTGGTAGAAAGCGCCTGCAGGCGCCAGGCAGCTTGTTCAGGTGTGAGGTCGCGCTGAGCTTCCGCCATCATCTCATAGCCAACCATAAACTTTCTGACGCTGGCAGAGCGCAACAATGGCGGAAAGAAGTGTGCGTGCAGCCCCCATTCAGGATGCGCTTTGTCATCAAAGGGCTGACTGTGCCAGCCCATTGAATATGGGAAGGACGTGTTAAACAGGTTGTCATACTTACTGGTAATTTCGCCCACAATGATGGCAAGGTTTCGCGCCTGAGTCTCACTCAGATCCGCCAGAGAGCTCACACTAAAGCGCGGTAATAGCAGGGTTTCGAACGGCCAGGCGGCCCAGTAAGGAACCACAACCAGCCAGTCTTCATTACTGCATACTACCCGCTCTTTGAGAGCAATTTCGCGTTCTGCATAATCGAGCAGCAGGGCTCGCTGATGTTGCTGATAGTACTCAGCGAAGCTTGCCAGTTTCCTGGCCGCCTGCGTTGGCAAATGACGCTGAGCCCAGACTTGTCCATGGGGATGCGGATTGGAGCAGCCCATCATGGCGCCTTTGTTCTCAAAAACCTGTACCCACTGATAACTTTTACCTAACTCTGCGGTTTGCGCCATCCAGCATTTCACTACGCCGACTCTTTCCTCATCGGTCAGTAATGGTAGCGTTTTACTGTGATCCGGCGAAAAGCAAATCACCCGGCTACATCCCTGTTCAGACTCATAGCGAAACAATGGATCGCTGCTGGTACTATCCGGCGTGTCCGGTTGCAGTGCGGCGAAATCATTGGTAAACACGAAAGTGCCTTTATATGCCGGGTTCACTTCCCCGTTGATCCGGGTGTTTCCCGGGCACAAGTAGCAACTCTCATCGTACGCTGGTAAGACGGATTGGTCGGGTTCATCCTGCTGCCCCTGCCAGGGGCGCTTGGCCCGGTGTGGCGATACCAGTACCCATTCTTGCAGTAACGGATTGTAACGTCGATGCGGATGATCAGACGGCTCAAAAGGAACAGACATGTTTAATTCCTGTTTAACTTAAAGGGTAAACGTTTTCCCTATTCTCATCTTTTTTTACATAAATGTAAATAACCATGAATCAACAAGTCTGCTTTAAAAGCCGGATTAGATATATCACGGCTGCAAGCGCCAGCGGATAAACACGCTGCAGAAGGGAATACGTTTACCTGCTACGTTTTACAAAGAATTGATAAACCAAGGTTAGTTGTCACATACGAGAGGTTCAGGATAGCCTGTAACACCAACATCCAGTTCAAATATACCGCCAGCCAACGGATACTGATTTAACGCGTCATCATCCATACCGATGCAAGCTGAGGTAACAAACAGTGTTGAATATTCTGGCCCGCCGAAAGTGACATTGGTAATTTGTGGCGCAGGCAACACAATTCGATCGATGAGCTTTCCTGCCGGATCAAAGCAACATAGTCCATGGCCTTGCCAGCAGGCCACCCAAAGGTTGTCATGGCTATCCACCGTAATACCGTCCGGATAACCGTGGTGCTCAGGTAAAATAATGTGTTGGCGCTTATGGGATAGCTGTCCATGACCATCAACGGTAAAAGCGTAGATGGTTCGGGTGGCAGAGCTCACTGAATAAAGCCGATCGCCGGCAAGGTTAAATGCCGGGCCATTAGATACGGTATAGCCACTGTCTGCTTTATTCAGCGTGCTCGTATCGTTAAGACTGGCCAGTTGATAGAGACTCCCGCAGGGGGCCGTTTCACTGTCATCCATGGTACCAAAATACAGCCGACCAGCCTGGTCGGTTTTTGCATCATTTAAGCGATTGCCTGCCGGTTCTTTGCTCAGCAACAAACAGCACTCGCCACAGCTCAGATCGTCGTTTAGCCAGTATATGCCCGACTGCAGCCCAACAATAAAACGGCCGGAACGGGTTTCTTTCACCCAGCCAATTTGTTCTGGCATTGGGATGGACGTCACAGCCCCGGATGCGTAATTCATGCGGTATAACAGTTGCTGCTTAATATCGACCCAGAGAACGCAGTGATACCGAGCACTGTAATAAATGCCCTCGCCGAGACTGCATCTGTGATGACTCACATTTAAAATTTTAACCGGCATTACATCCTTTCACTGTTAAAAAGCCCCACAGGTGAACCCTGCCCTTACCAACTGCCTCGGTCAGTTAGCCGCTCGATAATTCACCATCAAAGCCGAATAGAGAAAGGCAAAGCTTACACAACCTGCAAACAGAATCGAGTAGTGAATGTCATTTAAGAATATGATCATTGAGATATCGGCGCCAAGGAAAAAGCTACCAAAAAACAGTAAAGCAAGCAGCGACTGACTGTTTTGTTGCTGGCGCAATCGCTGGTCTCTTAGAACACAGGCCATGAATTTCAGCACCGGTAAGTCTTTTTGCCACTGACTTAGTTGTTTGCCCTGCGTGTGCGCATAAAGTTTTGCCGCAACGACAAGCGCGACGGGCGTCAGGATAACGGGTAACCAGATATATCCTTCGCTAAAGCCGTGATAAACCGCCACAGTCATCAGTACCAGGCTTGAGTAAATATATATTCGTTCCATGTCGTTCTCCCCGCGTAACCGTCACTTGACAAAAACCAATGTAATTGTAAATGCACGCTGGGTCTGCAGATCCTAAGGACAGGTTCAGAGCAGTTTATAATGAGGTTTTATCAAGCCAGTTTAACTGGCAACAATCAGCACAGTACCGGCAAACGCTGCTACCACCAGGATCAGTTTTCTCACCAGTATTTCGTTGATACGCCGGTTAATGAAAAACGACGCAAACCAGCCAATCAGAATAGCCGGAATACATTTTAAGAAAAGCTCAAGATCATCATGCCCCGCTGCGTCGGTAAACCACAATACCGCGATGCCAAACATGTTGATATAAACAAAAAAGACGCTCAGATTGGCTTTGATTTTATCTTTATCTTCCGCCTGATAAAGCAAGCCCATAGGCGCTCCGCCTGCCGATGTTGTGGTACCCATAAAGCCCGAAATCATGGCCGCGATTAAATTGGAAATGACGCTGATCCGCGGCGTAACGCCCACCATAGACAATATTACTGCGGCAATAATACACACGCCTAACAACATCTGGTACTGATGGGCGTCTATGTAGAGCAGCACACTACCGGCCACCAGCACACCGGCCGTGCCGCCAAGAATTGAGAAGCCGGTTTGTTTCAAGTCGATATCGTACTGATGTTTAACTGCCAACAGCGTGGTTAACAGTAAAGCATTGAGGATCATGGGACCAGGCACCAGTTCGGGCATGATCAAAAAGATAAGCGGTGCACCCAACAGGCCAAGCCCAAAGCCTATAACACTCTGCAAGCATGAACCGATGATCAGGACCAGGTACACCAGGATATAGTCGGTCAAACAAACAATCCTTCAACTAAAACTTAACTGTTATGCGTAACATGTAATTTACATATTATATTACATATGATTTGTGCACAGTGCCAGAATGTAAACATTTTTGCAACATAACAATTAGTCGGAATAGTTGTTTGCAGCCGCAGCAGGGGCTGCAGACCAGTCCAGAGAAAAGGAAAAATTCAGCGGATTGGGCCTGCCGGCGCAGTGCCGGCAGGCGTTAGAATAGCGTTATACCCAGCCCGCATCGATAATCAGCGTTTGCGCTGTCATCATTTTGCTATCGTCAGCGGCGAGAAATAATGCTGCGTTGGCAATATCGATGGGTAACAGGGTTTCATGAATACACTGGGCCTGTTGTACTTCCTGTACAATTTCAGGACCAGCCCAACGGGTCATCTGTCTCTCGGTCATTACCCAGCCCGGTACCAGCGTGTTCACCCGAATATGCTCAGGACCTAGCTTGGCAGCCAGGGTACGGGTCAGGCCATCAATTGCTGCTTTAGCCGTCGTGTAAACGGGCATGCAGGTTTGCTTCTGGCGCCAGCTTACCGACCCCATATTGACAATACTGCCACCACCGCAGCGGCGCATTTGCTCGACAACCGCCTGGGCAGCAAAAAAGCTCGGACGCAGGTTTACGTTAATGCGATCATTCCAGTATTCCTCGTCCACCTCTTCAAATTCGTGACGGGTATCATCGGCCGCATTGTTAATCAGCACGCTAATGTCGCCATGCAGTCTTGCGGCCTCACTGATAGCCCCTTTCAGAGCTTTGAGGTCGCGCAAGTCGCACTCTATAAAAGTGGCCTGGCCTTTTCCGGCCTGCGCTATTCGTTGTACCAATGCCTGACTCTTGTCTACATTGACATCAACAAAACACACCCGGGCTCCCTGTGCACAAAATCGTTCCACCATAACCTCGCCAATACCTGTTCCACCGCCGGTAATAAATACGCTGCGGTTGTTCAGGCTTGGATAACAGGCTGAAGTATCAGACGACTGGGTCATAAAAAAATCACCATAGATGATGGCTCAGTACACACCAACTTTCGTTGTTAAATAAATATTCGTTACGCTGACAGTTCAGATTCAGCAATTTTCAGCTCAATATAAGCCATTGCTTCATCAATCAGATACGCCATCATGTTTTTGGCTCGCTCTGCTTCACCATTTTTGATTGCCTGATAAATCTTGCGATGTTCGTCGGCGATGGTTTGCAGGCTGTCCTTGGCATTAGTCGTATACTGGAAGCTTACATTTAAAGCGGTACTGATGAAATCCCGAAGCTGGTAGAAAAAACGATTGCCACTGGCAAGTAATATGGCCGTATGAAACTCTAAATCGGGCTGATGGATAGAACCGTCGGTTTGTGCAGCGTTATCCATGGCATTTAAAGCCACCTCGATTTGCGCGATGGCTTCCGGAGAGCCGTGTTTGGCAGCCAGTGCTGCCGCCTGTGGTTCAATAGCCAGGCGCATTTGCAAAAACTCTTTTAATACCAGCAATGAAGGGCTGCTCTCAAACATCCACCCCAGTACGCTGGTATCGTATAAGTTCCAGTTTTCTGGTGGTTCAACCCGAATACCCTGGCGCGGCCGGGAGGATATTAACCCCTTAGCTGCCAGCATTTTCACTGCTTCACGCACTGCTGTACGGCTAATGCCATACTCGGTACAAAGCTGAGCTTCAGTTGGAAGGCCAGAGCCCTCGCCATAGACTCCTGCAATAATCGCTTTACCCAATTCATTGGTAACGCGTTGCGACAGGTTTAAATTCTCAATTCGCGCCATGGATTATAATCTTTCTGCTTACGGCCATAACCACGGATAATATCATATATATCGGCGGTACCTGTTGGCTTTATTGTTAATATAGTTGTACACATCATAGAGTTGTAAGCCCCCAACGTGCAAGCGTTTAAAATTGATCCAGCACTAAAAACAATCTATTAACGCCATTATGGAATTTAACGCTGTTTTAACAAAAAGCTTTTCATTACCCATATTGTAATATAATATTTTTTAATTATTTTGAGCTGACATCATGGTATCAGGGTTATTACATGGTTGAATTAAGTACACTCGACTGGCTGGTTCTGGCTGGTTTTTTTATTTTGTTACTTGGCGTGGTCGGGATGTCCATGCGGCAAAAAGAGGAAGATACGGCAGATTATTTCCTTGCCGGTCGTAACGCCAGCTGGCTGGTGATAGGTGCCTCAATTTTTGCCTCCAATATCGGCTCTGAGCATTTGGTGGGACTGTCTGGTTCCGGCGCTCAGTCGGGCATGGCGCTTGCTCACTGGGAGTTGCAGTCGTGGATCATCCTGCTGCTTGGTTGGGTTTTTGTGCCCTTCTACTGGAGCAGTAAAGTTTATACCATGCCGGAGTTCTTAGAACGCCGCTACAACTCGGCTTCACGAACCTTCCTGTCGGTAATCTCACTGGTCAGTTACGTGTTAACCAAGGTGGCTGTAACGGTTTATGCCGGCGGTATTGCATTTAAAACTATCCTTGGTATCGATAGTATCTGGGGTATCGACTTTTTCTGGATATCGGCGCTGGGTCTGGTCATTATTACCGGTATTTACACCGTACTCGGTGGTATGAAGGCCATCATGTGGACCTCTGTATTACAAACCCCGGTGCTGATCATCGGTTCTGTAGTCATTCTGGTTGTTGGCCTCGATCAGGTTGGTGGCTGGTCTGAAGTTGAGCGGATTAACGACGCCAACCTGCACCTGATTCGTGCTGCCAGCGATGTGGATTTCCCATGGCCAGGCATTATTTTCGGCTCATTCATCATTGGCTTCTGGTACTGGTGTACCGATCAGTACATCGTACAGCGTGTATTATCTGCTAAAGGGATTAAAGAAGCCCGTCGCGGTACGATGTTTGCCGGTTACCTGAAATTACTGCCTGTATTTATTTTCCTGTTCCCGGGCATGATTGCTGTGGCCCTGAAGGAAAAAGGCATTATCAATTACGCCAGCGCCGACCAGGCGTTCCCGACTCTGGTTGCCGAACTGTTACCATCAGGGGTTAAGGGCATTGTTATCGGAGGCCTGGTTGCCGCGCTGATGAGTTCGCTGGCGTCACTGTTTAACTCTTCTGCTACGCTGTTTACCATCGATTTCTATAAGAAATTCAAACCTGAATCCAGCGAAAAGCACCTGCTTAAAGTAGGCCGTATCGCCACCATCGTCATTGTTATTCTGGGTATCCTGTGGATCCCGGTGATGAGCTTAATCGCCGATGTGTTGTATGAGTACCTGCAGAGCGTTCAGTCGCTTATCGCCCCTGGGATTGCAGCAGTATTCCTGCTAGGTCTGGTTAGCCGACGTATCACGCCAGCCGCGGGTTACGCTGGCCTGGTTTCAGGCTTTGTACTGGGTATGATCAGACTGGTCATGCTGCCATTCAAAGACAGCCTGGCCAACACCAGCTTTGCCTGGATTGTGGAAATGAACTGGCTGTACTACTGTATCCTGTTGTTCGTCCTGGTGACGGTTATCATGATTGTGGTGAGTATGTTCACCAAAGCGGCCAGTGAAGAGAAACTGCAGGGCCTGACGTTCCGAACGCTGGGCAAAGGCACCATGAGAGAAGTGGTCGACGGTCTGGATAAGTGGGATTACATCCATACCGTGGGTATATTAGCTATCACTGCCTTTATCTATATCCGCTTCTGGTAAATAACCAAGCCGGTGCCTTCGTCACCGGCTTTTTTTTGCATCAAACGATTAAAGACTATCCGGGTGATCGCCATGCTGAAAATACTTACCTTAATGTTACTGGTAACATTGCCTGCCACGGCAGCCACCTATAAGGTTTATTACCTCGGCGGTCAGTCGAACATGGAAGGCTTTGGTGAAAATGTCGATTTACCAGCTAACTATCGGGCACCACTCAAATCGGTACCGGTTTTCCAGGGCAATCCGGCGGCCGATTTTAAACTCAATGGTGGACGTGGTTTGTGGGATACCCTGCAACCCGGTTATGGCCGGCAGTTTTACTCTGATGGAAAAACCAACCGGTATTCAGATTATTTCGGACCGGAGCTGAGTTTTGGCCATCAGATTACCAACCTGCACCCTCAGCAAAACGTAGCAGTGATTAAATATGCACTGGGCGGCTCAGCCCTCGGTTATGGGGTTGGCAACAACTGGTATCCAGACTATCGCCGTGGCAATGGCATAAACCAGTACGACCACTTCTTATCGACACTCAGTAATGCTTTTGCCAGCCGGGATATCGATGGCGACGGTGAGCCAGACACCCTCATCCCTGCTGGTATTATCTGGATGCAGGGAGAGTCTGATGCTTACGACAGCGACATCACTGCCAACCGTTATCTGGATAACCTGAAAACGATGATGGCACTGTTTCGGGCCGCGCTCCGCAGCCCGGATTTACCGGTGGTATTAGGCAAGATTACGGATTCAGGCATGGATCCTGAAGACGGATTACGAATGAACTGGGGCAGTCTGGTGCAACAGGCCCAGCTAGATTTTGTAGAGCAGGATAGTTGCGCAGCTCTGGTTACCGTTACTGAAGGTTTTACCCATCTTGATGACGGCTGGCACTACACATCCGCAGATTACCTGACACTAGGACGCCAATTTGCCGAACGAGTGGCACAACTGGAAAGTCAGTGTGCCACTCGCTCCCCTGAGTAGCTTGAGCAATCGCTGAACTAGTCTAGCACCGGCAATCCACTGGGAACACTCTGTGGAATCAACTCCAGGTCTTCCATCACACTTAAGTCAGTTAACGCATGAAGGAATGCCAGTAGATCATCAACTTCGGCTGCGGTGAGCGATACTGGTTGCAGGTCATTGGCATCAATTACTACTTGTCGCAGACTGAGGTCTTCGTGTCCAATCAGGTCACTTTCATCCAGATCTTCACGGGAAGGCATTACCAACTGGCTCGGATCGTAATTTTCCAGTGCCGTCAGGGGATCAAGATGATGCATGACAATGCCGCGCAGCGTCGCATAGGCGCCGGTATGACCATAAGGCGCCGTTAACGCCACGTTACGCAGGGAAGGCGTTTTGAATTTGCCCCAATCTTCATCTAAACGGGTTGCTTCTGCCCTGCCGCGGTCCTGGTGAGGCGTGCGGCCTTCACCACCCGGCCCTACCTGAGGGATTGCAATACCGTAAAACTGATGGTCGGTCTGAAACTTACCGCTATGACAACTACTGCAATTAGCCGCGCCGTAAAATAAATCCATACCACGCAACTGCTGAGCTGTCATGGCCTCAGAATCACCGCGCAGGTATGCATCAAAGGGGCTGTTATCACTCCGGAAAGCAACGGTTTGAAACGCGGCCACCGCATTTGCGTAGTGCTGGATCTGAATATCTGCAGGCCGACGAACATCATCGAAAGCCGCGTCAAATAACTGCACGTAATCCGGATTGACCCGCAGCCGCTCCATATAAGCATTCCACAGCGGTGGGAAACTGTTGTCGCGGGTGATAATCAATCGCGCGATGATTTCATTCTCAATCGCGTCGCCCAACATTTCGTTTTGATTAAGAATAGGAAACAATGCCTGGCCAGCCAACACGTTATGCAAATCAGGAGGCGTATCACGATTGGCAGGAATATTTACCTCGCCATCCTCTTCAAAGTGAAGACCGTTCCAGTTCATATGAGTAAATTCCCTGGCGCCAAGGTTATACAGATGCGGTGCATGCCGACCGATACGCGCATCAACCGTATCATCTCCCTCACCTGTAGAGCGATAACGGCCTAACCCCTTGCCGCCTTCCCCAACCCCTAATGACAAACCATCGGCGCTAAAAGTCATGGGGTTGTGGCAGGTAGCACAGGAAATATTCTGATTGCCACTCATAATTTTATCAAAAAATAACATGCGGCCGAGCTCTACCAATTCATCACTCGGCGCACCATCATAATGGTAATCAGAGTCGACTACCGGGGATGGCAACTCATCCGCGAGGGCGGAGTATACAACACTGAAATATAATGCACTTACGCAGAGCAGAGAGGCGTTTAATTTCATCATTAATTCCTTTTAATGGCGGTTTATGTGGGTTAAACCGGGAAAATAGAGAAGTCATTCTTACTGTATATTTTTCACACAGCAAGGAAAGGGCCAGTTTTTTATATAAGAAATTTCATATAGTTAAATTACAGGCCCGATGATGCTGTAAAGAAAAACGACATAATTTGCCCTGTTCTCTTCCCCTGTGGATTTTTTTGGTGCAATTCGTTCGTTTTGCTGGAGGTTGCCTGGCTGGTTGATGCCTGTCCCCATGGCTGGCGAATTCCGGGTAGCTAACGTCTCTTTCTCTGTATCTGTCGCAATCAGTTGGAATCCACTGATTAGGGGCTGTTGATCTTTGCTGTACACTTTTGCAGCAGTCTGTGTATCATTTAGACAAGGCGACTGTTTGCAGGTCTAGTGGGCTAAATCAAAAACAGTCAACACAGTAT
>Ga0213831_1000247_pt1 | contig 53628 bp, 56 predicted proteins | sample SWATP12_FD_163421 | JGI IMG/M metagenome (GOLD analysis project Ga0213831, IMG submission 163421) | Coastal seawater microbial communities from Marineland, Florida, United States - SWA TP1 #2 | ecosystem: Environmental > Aquatic > Marine > Coastal | place: USA: Florida | collected 2016-08-06 | reverse complement strand
AACTTTATAAAGTTTTGTGTGTCATTCATCATTAAGTTAATGTGCAGACAAGCTGCTTATTTCAATTAACATTAATGTGAGTGCCCACACAAATTGCATGATAACTAATTGTTAAAGAGCGACTCTTTTTGAGCCTCACTAAACATCGCATTCGTATTTAGTGTTTTCCCTCAGCGTTTAGCGTGTTGCTTGTCGTTGAGAGCGGATGCGCATTCTACGCACCTCAGTTTTGATGTCAACCTTTTTCTTAAAAAATTTTAAATTAAATTTTTAAGTGGTTGGCTTGTTAATCTTGGCCGTAGCGTTAACTAACTCTTCAAAACCGCCTCTTGGGTTGTCCCCGAGAAGTGGATGCGCATTTTAGAGATTTTCGGGCAGTCGTCAACAACTAATTTCAACTTTTTGTTTGTTTGCGCAGAAAGTGAACTTATTGGGCATTTTGCGCACTAACCAAGTAGAGGATTGTTTAAATTATGTATAAATCAACAGGAGAATTTGAATTCAAGATCTCCTATAGTAGTGAATCAAATAATAAGAATAATAAATGATACGTGCTTCTACACATGTATCAATTACCAAAAAGAGAGTAAGAATAATGAAATTTTTTATGTTCATTTCTCTACTTTTGGGAATTTCTTTGAATGCATCTGCAATGGATAGTGCAAGAAAAAGTCAGGAAGATGTCATCGCGTCAATGATATCTCAACAAGTAAAGCATCAGATCCCACTTGAAAAAAGTGTTTCTTCTATTTTACGCCGATACCCAGAAAAGGTCGATCAAGTAGTTTCTATCGCGCTTGAACGCTACCCGACTCAATATCAATCGATTATGGCCGGCGCACTTCATGCAGAACCCGTACTTGCTTGCCACGTAATTGAACTAATGTTAGAAGCAGATGTAGCTCCTGCATCAGAAATAGTCAGACTTGCAATAGAAGCAGAACCAGCATACGCACAAGAGATTGTTAAGGCTGCCGCATTAGATGATCCTGCAAACATACAAAACATAGTAAGAGTCGCTATTCAATCCGACCCTTTTGTATCCGACAGTGTCGTCAAACACACAATGAAGGAGTTTCCTGAAAACTTTGTTGATGTATTAATTGGTGCAATACATGCTATTCCAGATCAAATATCAAATATTGTCGAATATACGATTGCATTATTTCCAAGCACAAGCGATGAAGTAGTTCACACAGCTATTATAAATAGTCCTGAAAGCGAGCATGAAAAAATAATTGACTCAGCCATCGCATCAGGTGCTAATAAAGAAGTAGTTATAGAAAGCGCTACTCTTGCAAAGGCAAAAGTTAATCAAGTAGAAAACAAAGAATAGCGCTCGAGAGAATAAGTTATAGATTCTGACCGTAAAGCTTGTATTTTATTTGAGCCCGCTGTTCAGGCTCAAAGACCCATTTTAAGCTAGATTGTAAATAATGTTCTGCTTTCATAGGTTGTCCTTGAGCCATTAAGATTCTAAAAGCTTGAATGTACGGTTCCTGTAAGTAAGGCGCTAATCTAATCGCTTTGTTGTAGCTACTAAGAGCATCTAGCTGGAGATCTTGCTCAAGTTGTTTTTCCGCTAAATCTATCCAGTTATAAGGGTTAGGATCATACAAGCTGTCTAGTTGTTCTTGATATATCATTGCTTCTTCGACTCGCCCTTGTGCACTTAGCAGAATGATATAGTTGTTGAGTGACAATAGATCGTCGGCGTTTTCTTCTAAAATATACCGATATATTTTTTCAGCTTGAGCTAGCTCCCCTTTATGCTTTGAAGCCAAAGCCAATAAATTAAGCGCAGAACTACTTTCAGGATCAAGCTGGTATGCTTGATAAGCGTTAGCATATGCTAGAGTAACGTCACCCTTGTTTAAGTATTGTCCCGCCATATTTTGGTAAAATAACGAAACGAACGCGTTATGTTTAATATACTTCCCTCTTACCTGAAGGAATTCTGGAAAATAATCAACAATTACATGGGAACCAAATCCAAAAAATTTCTCTTTCTTCGGTTCAAAAATTCTAGTTTGCACATGCTGCGATGTAATCACCAAGCCATTACTCTTTTCATAGACTGGTTGCGACAGGACTAATCTATAATCCATCATCAAACCCAACAATTTGGCATAAGCTGAAGTGATAACAGCTAAGCTCATACAATTGCCTTTTTCCCCTCTTAAACCTTCAGAAGCTATGAATGTGTCGCCATAGTAGTCAAAGTCACTCAATCGCTGTTCAACATAAGAGGACACTATTTTATGTTCAGGCTCATTCAACAGAATTTTGCTATGGAAATATGTGAAAAAGTCTTCTTTTTGTTTTTCGGACAATGCAAAAATATCTTCTTCTTTAACCACAAGCGCCATTTCATTTAATGTAGGCTCAACTATTGAAAGCTCCGGATTTTTAGGTATTCCAGAAAGTTCAGGTGCCTTACCGTTACTACTAGCTGTGGATTGACAGCCAGACAACATAATTAAGATAAATAGGAACACGCCTGCAAGAAATGATTTAAATGTTGGTAGAGAAGAAGTGATTAACATTATGCCTCCTTGCTTACAATACAGAACTAAAAAAGGGAGCGTATAGCTCCCTTCTTTAATTAGTTTGCTTCACGTGCAATTGCACGATAAGCAATATCCGTTCTAAACTCAACACCTTGCCAACTAATTTGATGTAATAATTCGTAAGCAGATTTCTGAGCAGTGGTAACATTCTCACCCAAAGCTGTAGCACACAGCACGCGGCCACCGGCAGTAACTACGTCACTTCCTGACATAGCAGTGCCCGCATGGAACACTTTACGACTTTCGTCTTTATTTGTACTCAAACCTGAAATAGCAGCACCTTTTTCGTAACTTCCAGGGTAACCACCAGCGGCTAATACCACACCTACTGCAGCACGCGGATCAAATTTGATTTCGGTTGTGTCTAACTTACGCTCGCAAGCAGCCAAGCACAGTTCAACTAAGTCTGATTCCAAACGCATCATAATAGGTTGTGTTTCTGGATCACCAAATCGACAGTTATATTCGATTACTTTTGGTGTACCGTCGGCAGCAATCATTAAGCCGGCGTATAAAAAGCCTGTGTATGGCGCATCTTCTTTCGCCATTCCCTCTACCGTAGGGATTATGACTTCATTCATAATGCGATTATGAATCTCAGGAGTAACTACGGGTGCTGGAGAATATGCTCCCATACCACCAGTATTAGGCCCTTTGTCGCCGTCATATGCACGTTTGTGATCTTGGCTGGTAGCAAAAGGAAGAATGTTTTTACCGTCAACCATCACGATAAAGCTTGCTTCTTCACCTTCTAAGAATTCTTCGATAACCACACGGTGGCCCGCATCACCAAACGCGTTGCCCGCTAGCATATCTTTAATTGCCGCTTCCGCTTCTTCCAGCGTCATCGCCACAATTACACCTTTACCTGCTGCTAAACCATCAGCTTTAACCACAATTGGTGCACCTTGCTCACGCACATAGGCAATTGCAGGATCAATTTCCGTAAAGTTTTGGTAGGCCGCAGTAGGAATTTGGTGACGTGCTAAAAAGTCTTTGGTGAAAGCTTTTGAACCTTCGAGTTGCGCAGCTCTTGCTGAAGGTCCAAAAATCTTGAGCCCTTCTTTTTCAAATGCATCAACAACACCATCTACTAATGGTTGTTCTGGGCCAACAATTGTTAAGCCAATATCATTGGTTTTTGCAAAGTTAACTAGCGCAGTTAAATCTCCTACCGAAATATCGATGTTTTCCAACTTTGCTTCGTTTGTTGTGCCAGCATTTCCCGGCGCCACAAATACTTTTTCTACTTGCTTAGATTGAGCCGCTTTCCACGCTAATGCATGTTCGCGTCCACCACTACCAATGACTAATACTTTCATTATGTAAATCCTAACTAATTAAAAGTGGGTAGCATGATTTGCTACCCACCTATCTTTTATTTCACAAATTTTAATGTCATGCGATCACTTTCACCAATCGCAAGATATTTTTCTTTATCTTTGTCTTTTAATGCAAGAACAGGAGGAAGCGTCCAAACGCCTTGTGGATGCTGCGCCGAATCTTTCGGGTTTGCATTCACTTCACTCGTTGCCGCTAATGTAAAGCCCGCTTGCTCAGCATACATTACCGCCATTGCTTGAGGTACATAACCGCTGCGTTTATTGTCTTCCCAAGACAAACCTTCTGGCATTCTGTGCTCAACTACACCTAAAACACCGCCTTTCTTAAGCGCTTTGTAAGCATCTTTAAAAACTTGAGCCATACCATCTTCGCCCCAGTTGTGTAAATTTCTGAATGTAAGAACGAGATCAGCTGTGCCTTCTGGCGCTAACTCACTCGGCTTACGAGGAACAAAGTCAGTTAACTCAACTTCACTAAATACAGCGTCGCTCTTAAGCTTTTTTTCCAGTCTTTGGCGAGATTTACTGTGATAGTTGTCTTCGCCTGTATCAGGATAATGCGCACCGTATAACTTACCTTTACCTTTTAGTGCTGGCGCAAGTATTTCTGTATACCAACCACCACCTGGGGTAATTTCAACTACCGTCATGTCAGGTTTAAAGCCAAAGAACTCTAACGTTTCTTTCGGATTGCGGTATGCATCACGTGCTTTGTTAGCTTCGCTTCTATGCTCTCCATCAATCGCTTTTATCAAAGCGCCACCTGGAGCGGCTTGCGCCTGAATAGAGACCAACGATGCTGTTAATACTGCCGTACTAAGTAAAGTTTTTAGTTTTTTCATTGTTATTTTCCGTTAACGAGTGGAGGTAATCGCAACTATTTATATCAGAATTAATATTGCGAATCAGTTAACTTGTGACCCGATTAACTGAAAATTCCTTTCCTTTGTCTCAAGCAAATGTATCAAAAAGTAAACGCCCGATGATTATCGGGCGTTTGCTATTAATGACGGAAGTGGCGCATACCAGTGAACACCATTGCCATACCGTGTTCGTCGGCAGCTGCAATAACTTCTTCATCACGCATAGAACCACCTGGCTGAATAACCGCTGTGATTCCAGCTTCTGCCGCAGCGTCGATACCATCACGGAAAGGGAAGAAAGCATCAGACGCCATTACTGAACCTTTAACTTCCAAGTTCTCGTCAGCAGCTTTTATGCCAGCTACTTTGGCTGAGTATACGCGGCTCATTTGACCCGCACCAACACCAATTGTCATACTATTTTTCACATAAACAATCGCGTTTGACTTAACGTATTTCGCTACTTTCCAGCAGAATTTCAGATCACGCAGCTCTTCTTCTGTTGGTTGACGCTTGGTCACTACTTTTAAATCATCTTCAGTCACACGACCTTGATCACGATCTTGAACCAATAAGCCACCGTTAACACGCTTGTAATCCAAGCCTGTTGTTTGTGACTCCCATTGACCACAAGCCAACAAACGTACATTTGGCTTAGCCGCTACAATTTGCGCTGCCGCTTCAGAAACAGTTGGCGCAATAATTACTTCAACGAATTGACGCGAAACAATCGCTTCTGCAGTGTCGGCATCCAACTCACGGTTAAAGGCGATGATACCGCCAAAAGCTGATGTTGGATCCGTAGTAAATGCACTTTCATATGCAGCTAAAATATTGTCACCAATTGCCACACCACATGGATTTGCATGTTTAACGATTACACATGCTGGCTCATCAAACTCTTTCACACACTCTAGTGCTGCGTCGGTATCAGCGATGTTGTTATAAGAAAGAGCTTTACCTTGGATTTGCGTAGCCGTTGATACAGACGCTTCTTCAGGATTAGCTTCCACATAAAATGCAGCGTCTTGATGTGAGTTTTCACCGTAGCGCAAGTCTTGCTTCTTAATGAACTGACTGTTGAATGTGCGCGGGAATTTATTTTTGCTTTCAAAATTTACTTCTTTCGTTTCTGCACCATGTGCTGAAAGCATTTTGCCGAAGTAGTTAGCAATCATACCGTCGTATGCAGCTGTGTGTTCGTATGCTGCAATCGCCAAATCAAAACGCGTGTTGAATGTTAAAGAATTTTCGTTCGCTTCCATTTCAGCCAATACGCGCTCATAATCGTGTGCATTCACAATAATAGTAACATCTTTGTGATTCTTCGCCGCAGCACGCACCATTGTCGGGCCACCAATATCAATATTCTCAACCGCATCTTCTAGCGTACAATCATCATTAGCAACGGTATTAGCGAACGGATAAAGGTTTACCACAACCATATCAATTGCATTGATGTTATTGTCAGCCATTACCGCTTCGTCAGTACCACGACGCGCCAAAATGCCGCCATGCACTTTCGGGTGAAGAGTTTTCACACGACCGTCCATGATTTCAGGGTGACCTGTATAATCAGAAACTTCTGTTACTTGAATGCCATTTTCTGCCAAGAGTTTAGCCGTTCCACCTGTTGATAATAATTCAACACCTTTACTTGCTAAGCTACGTGCAAACTCGACAATACCTGTTTTATCAGAAACACTTAAAAGTGCGCGTTTGATTGGGCGTGGGGTATCCATTGCTATTTGATTACCTATAAAAATTAATGTTGTGTCTGGCCTGTGACATATATCCGTGGCAGTTAAGCATCTTCATGCAATTCCTAATGTTAGTACTCTTAATTGAGTACTGCTGTTTCTTTTGGTTAATTTGTTTACTAAAACATGACACTAATGACAACAAATCAAACCGTAATAAGTAAAAAAGCACCCTAGGGTGCTTTTTATATGCAGGTTATCCTGCAAGAGATTAGTTCATACCGTATTTTTTTAACTTCTTACGTAAAGTTCCACGGTTAATGCCTAATAAGTTAGCTGCACGCGTTTGGTTACCGCGCGTATACTTCATTACTTCTTCTAACATTGGCGCTTCAATTTCAGAAAGTACTAATTCGTACATATCATCAACATCGTTTCCGTTTAATTGAGACAAGTAATTGCTTATTGCGATTTTAGCTTGAGTACGTAAAGGTGATGCCTCAGTTTGCGCTTGTAAGTTACCAGTAACAAATGGTGATGAAATATTTTGTTCAAACATAAAGTTCAGACTCTTTCTTAGTTAAATTTATCAAAATATCTAGCTAACGCTTCAAGTTGCTCTTCGGCGACTTCGATAGCATTAAAAATAGAACGAAACGTTTTTTCTTGATCATGCGCTTGCAAATACCAAGATACGTGCTTACGAGCGATACGTACGCCCATGAAGTCTCCGTAAAAATCGTGTAATTCCTTTACATGCCCTAATAAAATAGTGCGAATTTCTTCCTTAGTAGGTGGTGCGAGGTGTACACCATGCTCCAAGAAATAATTAATTTCTCGAAATATCCATGGTCGCCCTTGAGCGCCACGGCCTATCATGATGGCATCTGCACCAGTATAAGCTAATACTTGCTCGGCCTTTTCAACACTCGTAATATCACCGTTGGCAACCACAGGTATTGAAATCGCTTTTTTAATTGCTCGAATCGTATCGTACTCAGCGTTACCTTTATAAAAGTCAGCACGCGTTCTACCGTGTACTGCTAAAGACTGAATACCGTTGTGCTCCGCGATTTTGGCAATCTCAATGCCATTTCTAGAATTTTCACACCAGCCAGTGCGAATTTTCAGTGTCACCGGAACATTAACAGCTTCAACTACGCTCTTTACAATTTGTTCAACTAACGTTGGCTCTTTTAATAACGCAGAGCCAGCAAGTTTTTTATTAACCTTTTTTGCAGGGCATCCCATATTGATATCAATAATTTGGGCACCGTTGTCTGCATTCATTGCCGCAGCATATGCAAGTTCATCGGGATCAGAGCCAGCGATCTGCACTGAGCGAATTCCTGCATTGTCACTATGCACCATGCGTAATTTGGATTTAGCGGTATCCCATACTTTCGGATTTGCCGATAGCATTTCAGAGACAGCCAAACCCGCCCCCATTCGATAGCATAACTCTCTGAATGGTTGGTCAGTTATTCCTGCCATTGGCGCAAGCATAGTCTTGCTCGCTAAGGTATAAGGACCGATTTTCACGCTGCTGCTTTTTTGACCTACTGCTCAAAAGGGCGCTAAGTTTACGTGTTTTTTTTCGAATTGAAAAGAATATAAATTGAACAAATGTCGGTTTTTTTCAACATTTTTATATTGACTTTCTACAAACCATTGTTGCGCGCAGATTTTGTACAGTTTCTTTGCCAAATCTACGCGCAAAATCTTACGATTTTTTTACACCATTGAGCCGTACCCATTCATCCTTAACGGCTATTGGTGACATATCACACCACTGTCCATAGATGGTTTGAAGCTCACTTGCTTGATTTTCGAGTACACCCGACAATGCCAGTTTAGCTTCGCTTCCTAAGAATTCGACTATCGTCGGCGCTAATTCGCGTAATGGTCCAGCAAGTATATTCGCGACTACTATGTCAGCTTTAATCTGAGGTTGATTGGCAGGTAAATATAATGACAGCCTGTCTGCCACATTATTTCGTTTGGCATTTTCTTCACTCGCTTGGAGTGCTTGCGGGTCAATATCTATACCTATAACTTCTTTTGCGCCCAATTTTAGTGCCGCCAAAGAAAGAATTCCCGAACCACAACCAAAATCCACCACAGTTTTGCCTGAAAGATCTAAGCTATCTAACCATTCTAGACATAATGCAGTGGTCGGGTGCGTTCCCGTACCAAACGCCAAACCAGGGTCAAGCATTACATTAACGGCATCTGGTTCTGGCACATCCCGCCAGCTTGGACAAATCCATAAGCGTTGCCCAAATTTCATTGGATGAAAATTATCCATCCACTCGCGTTCCCAGTCTTTGTCTTCAAGTTGCTCTAGCTTATAGGCCATGTCTGCTTTATCAGGGTGGATGCTTTTTAAATAGCTAATCGCTTTGTCCATATCGTGGCTGGCATCATACAACCCCATTACAACAGTGTTTGACCAATAAACAACTTCGTCGCCCGGCAAAGGTTCATATATAGGCGTATCTTTGGCATCAATAAACGTAACAGCTTGTGCACCACATGCCATCAACCAGTCACTGTATTTTTCTGCGGTTTCTTCGTTTGCTTGTAAACGCAGCTGAATCCAAGGCATGAAACTACTCTCTCTCAAATATTTTGCATTATTCTATCATTCAACCGCCAAAGTGTACTATTAGAGATTATATAGAACCAATATTCACTTGAGTTTTGTCAATTAATCTATAACTATAGTTTCATCGGTAAGGTAAATGGGATGATAGATGTGGCAAGTTACATAACAAAGCTATCGGGCATGCTACTCATATTGTTCGGCCTAACCGCTGGGGCTGAAAAAATCACTTTTGTCACTGAAGATCTCCCACCGTTGCAAATCGAACAAGATCGAAAACCGCCAATTGGGGCTGCCGTAGAAATCATCAATTGGTTGATTAACGATGCCGAGTTGGATGCAACCATCAAAGTTTTTCCATGGGCACGTAGCTATGAAATGGCACTAACAGAGCCTAATGTTGTAATTTTTTCCATATTGCGCAGCCCTGATAGAGAGCCACATTTTAAATGGGTGGGCCAGATATACACTATTCGCTCCTACTTCGCTGCGTTAAAATCACGCGAAGATATTGGTGTTAGCTCAATAGAAGATGCCAAAAAATATGCTGTAGGCTCTATTCGCCATGATTTGGCCGAAACCTATCTACTTGAAAAAGGCTTCATACCTAAGAAAAACCTCTACGTCAGCAGTAAATACACGATACTTTGGCAAATGTTATTTAGTGGGCGTACAGATATAGCGTTTACGAATAGTGTATTATGGCGGCATGAAATCAACCATAGTGGGCTTGATCCTCAACAAGTTAAGTTGATATACGAAATTGAAGATATCTCTTCCTCACTCTATATCGCAGCAAGTTTAAATACATCAAATGTTATCGTCGAAAAACTAACGGCATCACTTAACAAATTGAAGAGCTCAAAGCATTACCACGCTATTTTAGATAAATGGCATTTACCATACGAAGAAATCAATTGATGAATTATTTCCCCATCTTTCTCACCAATTCACATATTAACGCGCTAATCATTGGTGGTGGCGACGTTGCAGCACGCAAAATAGAACTGCTATTAAAAACCACGACGAAAATCACCATTATGGCGCAAGAATGCTCCAATCAAGTTGAGTATTTAATAAACACCCACCAATTAACTAAGCTAGCGCACAATTATAAAGCAGGCCTCATCCAAACATACAACTTAGTTATCGCAGCAACAGACAATAGCGAAGTCAATCAAGCAATAGCTGATGAAGCTAAGCACCATAATATTTTAGTGAATGTTGTCGATGAACCCGATCTTTGTTCCTATATCACCCCAGCGATTATCGATCGCTCACCTATGATAATCGCGCTATCTAGTTCAGGTTATGCTCCGGTACTACTGCGAATGCTAAGGGAACAAATTGAAAAAACACTACCTAATAGTTATGGAAAATTAGCGGAGTTTTCATATAAATTCAGGGATCATGTAAAAGCACGCATAAAAGGTGTACCTAATCGACGAAAGTTTTGGGAGACTGTGTTACGAGGTCGCATCGGACAAAGTGTACTAAGTGGTGAGCAGGTCATCGCAGAGCAGGAGCTCATCGCCAGCTTAAGTGAACCCAAGCATGCCAGTGTCGGTGAAATTGTTTTTATTCATACCCTCGACGGCAATCCTGACAAGCTAACACTGGAAGCTCATCGCGAAATGCAGTTGGCGGAAGCAGTGTTCTACGACGATGCCGTGAATACGGACTTTATTGAATATATCAGGCGTGATGCCGATAAGTTCCCACAAGAAATCAGTGCCGATATTATGATTAACATTCAACACGCACTTGAGCTCGCAGAATCTGGCAAACATGTGATTTATCTACTGGCGGGTCACCAGGCCATTCCACATAATTCTGCATTAACAGCTAGCCTAGTACGGACAAAAGAACTCGTTAATGGCCAATAAATATGTTCAATAGATTAAGGAAGTCAGCTCAAACTTAGCAATTTTGAGATAAAAAAAAGCATCAATAGCAAACTATTGATGCTTAAAGAAACGTGAGTCGAGCAATTCACGTCCTTACTCCCGGAAAAGTAAAGATAAAACATTAAGAATTCGGAAACCGCAAAATTCTCAACGAAAACCTGATAGCAAAAGAGGGCACTACAAGCTTCCTGGCTATTAAGAGGCATGTAGCTTATTGGGCTTGCCATCAAGTTGTAGCTATACTAACTAGCCAAAAAACAGAAGTCAATACAAATGATAATTATTTTTATTTAGGCTGGTAGAAGGATTTACTAGCCACCGGTGCTATCTATAACTATGGATAGGTATAAAAGAAAATTAAGCACTGTATCTTATCACCGTAAATAATTAAAAAACCGCCCTGCCCACAACAATGAAACTGGACAAGGCGGCGAAAGTCGCTCTCTAGCACGGAACTATTTTCGTTAGTGAATTTCAGGATTTTTCAATATACAGCCGACAAACACACATACAAGAACAGCGAAAACCAACAGCAATGCCTGCCCTTCACTTTCAACAACACTCAAAACAAACTCGTTCCACCATGTTAAATCTGTTAATGTAGTTATTTGATGAGACCAAGCTTTATTGGGCAGCAGCCCAATTATGGCTGCTACCAAAGAATATTCCAGAGAATCCATACACTTATTGCAAATTTCTAACTTAGCGACATCGTAACTGGCAAATATGCAAAAAATATGGAGAACGTGAAATGAATTGATTTAGTCGTCTGTCATCCAGAAAAACGTGACTGCTAAACGTTTGTCTCGTTTCTCTTTGCCAAAATAGCCAGACGCACTATGCGCGATATTGCCCTTGAATAGAATTAAGCGGTTGAATTGATTCTCAATGGCATAGTCTTCGTACCAGGCGCTTGGTGGCAAACTGTTTGTCTTAAGCGCATCAACTAAATTGTGATACGGTGCTTGCACCATATTGCCACCTGCTGCGCCGTTCGCATATTTGAGACGATAAAATGATGTGCCTGAATGTGGATGTGGGTTCTTGCTTAGATATAATACGGCACCATAGCGACACAGCTGTCTGTTATCGACGTGTGGACGTGCCGCTCCTTCGTCGCCACCAACCAAGATTGCGGTATTTGTATCAACCACGACAGAATCAGATTCTGCTACCCATAAGCGATCTTTATTTATTTGCTGCTTTACCCATTGCTCAACCTGTTCCAATTCCTTCTTTTTCAATGCATTCTTTGAACGCATGCCCGGCCACAATTCATTTGTATAGGGTTTCCCAAGTTTCCACTTCTTTTTGTTGAAACAACGATTGGCAATATCAACAGCCGTTTTTTCAGGGAAAAAGTTGTCACAAATCCAATAGTTTTTGCCTAGTTCAGGTTTTTCATACGGCAGTGTGGGAACACCAAACGGCACATCTTCAGATGTCACGTTTTCGATAAATTTATCATGCATAATCGCTTTCTTCTTGGCTCTTATATTTATTATTGATGTACTTACAGGGGGAGTTTAGTTTTAGCAAATATGCCACGTGAAGTCACTAAAATGAAAGTTCCGCTATGCTTTCATGTTGGTACGGTTGTACAAATTATTATACTAACCTCATTCCTCACGATTCAGATGTTTTATCCAAGAAAAAATCGTACAATAATGCAAATTGTAATTGTTGTACTGACTGCTAGTGTAGTTAAGTAAAGATTCAGGCCAAATGTACTCGTCCCACCTACCTCGTTGTTTTACTCCATTTGCTCAGTCTATTACCAATATTGAGTTACCAAGCAAGTTTACATTTCCTTTTTGCTATCAACCTAGCGAAATAGTGCAACTGGCTGTAGAAGAACTACAACAAGAACTGCGCACACACGCAAACGGATTATTCGCTGAGCAAGGTAGAATGTTCGGTGTTTTGGTAGTCAAAACACGCACCGGTCAACTAGGCTACCTGACTGCCATTTCTGGTGCCGCTAGCAGCCTTTCACAATTTGATCACCTTCCTGTTAAGTCTGTGCCTACCGTATTTGAAGGATTTTCACCTGAGCATGAGTACTTTCAAAAGCAAGAAAGAATTAATGTGATTACGGATGAAATTAAACATTTGGAATCATGCCCTGCGCTTAGAGAGCTCTCAAACCAACTTGAGGGGCTTAGAGAACAAGCGGAAATCGCTATAAGTGAAAAACAACACGAAATGCGAGAAAACAAGAAGCAACGAAAACAAAAACGAGAAATGCTTGCGACTGCTCAAATAGCACGTTCGATGTGCGCTACGACCATAAAGCGACAGAGCATTCAACTATCGCGAGAAAGTGTTGAAGACAAAAAAGGACTGGCACAATTAAAAGCCGACTGGCACCAACGAATATTAGAAACGGAAACAAAATACCAAGCGCTAGTCACAGACATAGAACAACTGAAAAAAGCGCGTCGAAAACTGTCTGCGGGACTGCAAAAATTACTTTTTAAACAATACCAACTTTTGAATGTTAAAGGCGAACTTGCTGATTTATTAGCATTATTTAAGCACACAACAGTGACAACACCACCCGCAGGTGCCGGAGACTGTGCAGCACCCAAGCTTTTACAATACGCTTTTGAGCATCAGCTAACCCCCATTTCGATGGCTGAATTCTGGTGGGGGAACTCTCCACAATCTGAAATTAGAAAACACGGGCTTTACTATCCTGCTTGTCAGGGAAAATGTCAGCCAATACTAGCGCATATGCTTTCGGGTATGGTCATTGACGAAAATCCGATGCTGAGCAATCCTGCTGAGAATTTAGATTTAGCCATTGTTTATCAGGATGAAGATATCGTCGTCGTAAACAAGCCTGCTGGCTTATTATCTGTCCCCGGCAAGAACATAACTGACTCAGTTGCAACACGCATCCAGCAACGTTTTCCACATGCTAGGGGCCCTTTAATAGTGCACCGATTAGACATGGCTACTTCGGGGTTGTTGATTCTTTCTTTGAATGAAAGAGCGCATAAAGGATTGCAAAAACAATTCATCAATAAAGAAATAACAAAATACTATGTCGCAATAGTTGATGGAGAAGTGCCTGAGAGTAAGGGGATAATAACGTTACCATTACGCGGTGACCTTAACGACCGCCCTCGGCAACTGGTGTGCCTAAAACACGGTAAACCCGCGAGGACTGAATGGCAGCTTATCTCACGAGAAAATGGTAAAAGTCGACTTCAGTTATTTCCTGTAACTGGTAGAACACATCAACTACGTGTCCATTGCGCGCACACTGATGGACTAAACACCGCAATTGTCGGCGATGATTTGTATGGCAATTCAGCTAATCGTCTTCATCTTCATGCTCAACATCTTGCGCTTAAGCACCCTGTTACCAAGCAGCCAATTGAATTTTTTGTTGAGCCAGATTTTTAAACTTCCGCCTGTCACCTAGTGTCAGCTATTTTTACAACTTTGGTCATTAACGATTAGACTACTTTTGCAACTTACTGTTTGAGAATGCAAATATGCAACGGCCTCCATCTTGCTTAAAATTTAACCACTCATACCAAGCATATAAGGATTGTGACAATGAAATCAAAGATCATTAATTTTATTGCTGCGTTACTTTTTATGTCTAGTACTGCTTTGGCGGGTGTTATTGAAATTGACTTTAATGGTACAGAATTTTTACTAGGCACGTTTGAAAGTGCCGAAACGGGTTCACAATTTTACAACTATGGCTCTCCTTGGGCATCATCTGCCAACCCAGTATATCCAGGCACAACAGATCCAATCCCTCTAACAGCAGACGCTTTGCAAATATTTTCCCACATAAATACCAACACTAATGAACTAAGCTTTGGCGTTATCTTGGAAAAACCTAATGGTAGTGGTGGTGGTTCATTTTCAACTACGATTGCTTGGTCTACACCTGCGCTACTCGCATTTGTAGATGATCCCGGTGAATCAGGCACGATAAATGCCGGAGGCCCGCAAAACATTAGCCTATCCTGGATAGATTGTCGTACAGATGGGTTTGTGATTAGTGGATTCGATCCTGATGACTTATTTATTGACCTCACTAATGTATCTGGTTCTGACCTTACTCAAGTCATATTCTTAAGCCCTGATAGAAAAAATACCGTGTTTGATTTTCCTCAAGATGTTTTTAATATCAGTATAACCAATTGTGATCCGAATACCGATCCAAATGGCTGTATTATACAAACGCCGGAGCCATCGACATTGGCTATTTTGGCACTTAGTCTCTTAGGGCTTACGGTACGTAGAGTGAAGACAACCTGATTGTTGATACATCCAACAATTTACAAATGTACCAAGATTGATTGCTGATCTTTCTTGGTCATTTTACTCACGACCAATGAAAACGAATTGTCGATCATGCGCTCAATCTCGCCCTGAGGGATTGAGCCATCGAGGATTACTGTATTCCATTGCGCTTTAACCATTAGCAAGTATAACCCCACTTTTTATTCAATAAGTTGTGATAAAACTTTACAAGTAATGCGTGAAATTAGCTTTGATGGTTTGGATCAAAAATGGAACCGTGCGCTTAACATAACGCTTGTATCATAGTTGTTGCTAATGCCTTTAATAATCCCCCCTTCAATAACCCATGTTGGGCGTATCAACTGTAGGCCAATAGTCACTTGATGAAATACCTCTTCGTCCTCTTTCCACCTTCCATTTAGCTCAGAGACCACATTCAGTTCAGAGTCCATCCCCCACTCTGAATAAATTGATGGTGATAAACGGTATTGCATGGATATATCATATCGGCCACTGTCGGGACGATTATCAACACCAGCTTGATAAAGCGCATCAATATCAACCTCGTATCGGTTTTTAAAATATGTATAAACGAACCCTGCTTGTATTGCAGGCTCTCTATCATTGTCAGTAGGAACAATCGCACCAGCTAATAAGCCCAGTCTTGAAGTGCCAGAAAAGAAGTCGTCCTGTAATACCGTATGGCGATACAGAGCTGATAGATCACCAAAACTGTCTTTACCATTGGATGAAAATTTGTAGGGGATTCCCAAGAAAGTAGCCTTGTCACTGGCAAGGCCATAAGCGCCACTGGTTATGAAAGTGTTACTTTCACTATCAAATAAATGTTCATAGGAAAACCTGACAACCTTTCCATTAACATCAACGGGTAGTGCTACAAATGAACGTAACCCCATACCATTTGCTGGTTGTGAATGTATTAACGTTACTAAACCAACAATAGCAATTGATTTAAGATTCTTGTTCATCTGGGATCACCGTTACTTTTGTAGGTGTAAAACCCGCATCTAATACCGCCTGTTTAATCATTTCGATGGTTATGGATTCCGATTCTTTTTCTAATCGAACTTTTTTATTTTTCATACTGATCTTTACATTTGAAATACCTTCCATTTTCTTAAAAGCTCTGTTTAAAGCATCTACGCAAAAAGCGCAGGTCATACCATGAACATCAATTTCTATCGTTTTTGCACTGACGAATGGTGAAAAAAATAGAATTGAAATAATTGATATTAATAAAACCTTCTTCATTTTTGGTCTCCACTAAAGTTCTAATAAATTACGTAATGGTAGTAAAAGGTAACTAGTGAAAAATCCAATAATCCAAATCACAGAACTTATCCAAAAAATTCTTTTATTCCACAACTTTGATTTTTGACAGATCTCTGCAAGTTTTGAATCAGTTGGGCAGTGTTGGTTAGGTCGCCAAACAACCCAAGCAAGTAGCATCAACAACATGGCAGAGATAGTAAGTGTCCATACTTTATTCTCGGCAAGAAAAATTAGACCAGGTATGTTGTAATTTAAGCTAGCTACCATAGCGCCAAAACCCAAAGTGACTAATAATATTGGTAAAGCGCAGCACAACAAGGTTCCACTTGCTATAAACAAAGTGATCCAGCGTAAATAGGGCTTTTCTAATACTTGATTATCAGACATTTCAACCCCCACATCCCGAACATGAGCCGCTTTCTTGAATTGGTGGACAAGGCACCGAGCCATAAGAACAAAAAACACAGCAATCACCTTTAAGCGGTTTGAGTAATGTCTTACAAGACTTACATTCATAAAACCACTGACAAGAATCTGTTGGCATTTCAAGTTGTTCAATATGCCCACATTCTGGGCATGTTAATTGTGAGTCGGTGATAATCTTATTCATTTGTGTTCCTCTGTTCTATATGTGTTAGTATAGAACCTATAGTAACTACAGGTTCAAGACCCTTTGATATGAGTATTGAAAAATTTTCTGTTGGTCAGCTTGCTAAAGAATCTGGCTGCAAGGTTGAAACGGTTCATTACTATGAAAAAATAGGGATAATGCCCGAGCCTCCCAGAACTGAAGGTGGGCATAGGGTGTATGATTTAAACCACGTTAAGCGTTTGAATTTCATTAGACGTAGCCGTGAGCTAGGCTTTAAAATTGAGCAGATCAAAGACCTGCTTAAGTTTATAGATGAGCCTAATCATTATTGTGGTGAAGTACGGGCTATGGCAATGCAACAAGCTAGAGTTGTACAAGACAAAATCAATGACTTACAACGCCTTCAGTTAGCATTAAATGAAATGGTTACGCAGTGCAAGGGAAGTGACTATTCAATAGATGATTGTCCTATTGTAGAAGCTTTATTTGCAAAAGATTAATCATTATGACAGTTATTCAACTCATGCAGAAATTACCTTTATAATAAATAAAAACTGCTCTATGTTGCATACTATTTACAAATGTACCAAGATTGATTGCTGATCTTTCTTGGTCATTTTACTTACGACCAGTGAAAACGAATTGTCGATCATGCGCTCAATTTCACCTTGTGGGATTGAGCCATCGAGGATCACTGTGTTCCATTGCGCTTTGTTCATTAGCAAGTAAAACCCCATAATTAAGGATGGAATTAGGAAAATATTAGCTGAAATTAAAGTGCTTTCAGTCCTAAAGATTAAAATTTAAACGAATGATTTGAAAGTTACTAAAGAATATAGGTAATATGAATTCAAGTACGATTTTTATCAAAAACAAGGAGTTATTAGGTGAAAAATTCAAACCTTCCAAATGAAGTTGTTGATGAAGTCGAAAGTCGAACTAACTACCTATCAACTTCCAGAAGTATATTTAGTCCACACGTCTTACATTCAACTGATTTTGAAAAAGGAGAAAATTCTTCCTCCGACTTTGGTTCTCCAATATATGACTTCAAGCCAGATCACTCTAGAATAGGTCTTCTTCAGGACATCCATAACGTATTAAAGTATCACCGTGCTAGTCATCACCAAGAAGCTATAGAGTTTTATAAAAATGGTTACTCACACGGGTGTTTTTGTCCATTAAAAGGTTCAGAGGAATCTACGGCACAAATAAACCAACCAGCAAATACAGAACAAGGGTTTGATAACTTTGTAGACCAAATAATAATTAGAGCCAAAAATAGGGAAAATGGAGATTCAGCGAAACCACCTATTCTACTAATGGGAGAAAGGGGTTCTGGTAAATCTACTCTTGTGAATAAAGTTCTAGTTTCAGAGCAGCCAAAATTAAAACAAAACAATGTAGTTTTCATCCGATTTTCGATGGTGAAAATTCCTAATAATTTAGATGTGTTCAAAGCGATTTATGCTAAAGCTGTTTACATTTTCGTGAAAAAGCATTGTAAATTTACCAGCTCGATAGAAAGTACTCCTAAAGGCTGCTGGAACTATTATGAATTTGAATCATTTCTAAAAGATAAATATCAAGGTGCTGAACAACATAAGAAAATTTCTGAAATATGCTCAGAGATAAAAGATATTTTAAATTATGAGACGAATCCACTTCATGCTCTTGAAGAAGAGGTAGATCCAGACTTTTTTGATCCTGAATTTAAAATTGAGTCTGATGATATTACAAGCAAAATAAAAATTATTTCGGTGTTATATAAAGAATTACTAGATTTTTTTTCTAGTAACTTTTGTAAAAATAGGCTATCCGTAAGCATCTGTATAGATGGTCTAGACCCGTTGTATAAAGACGACCTTCATAGAAGATATTTCGAAGGTTGGCTAAATAGGTTATCAAAATGGAAAGATCATATTGTAGATAGAACTATTCAACTAATTTTTGTAGTTAGAGCAGATACCCATGAATGGTCTATTAACTTAGATTCATATAAATCTCTGTTAAATGGCCATTACGAAAGAAATGTCACAGATCCTGATACCTTCATAATTTCTAATCAGTGCATAAAATCAATCCTAAAGTATAGAATTGCAAACTCTAAAGAAAGAAGTAGCTACACAAATGCCGAGTTAAACTATCTATTTTGCTTATGTATACAATATTTTTCCATAGCATTGGATGAACCATATCAAAATGTATTAGAAAATTATCTTGGTTATTGCCAAAACAACGTGCGAAGAGCGTTGGGCGTTCTCGAAGAAATATGCGGTATTGTATATAGGATACTTTTAGATTTAACAGGAGTTAATCAAACAGGCAATGATAGTAGAGAATCTGATATTGTTGTGATTAATAAAATCAGAGATCTCATGGGTAACAACCTTAATGTAGATTATAAATCATGGAGCCCATGTATAAGGGAATTACCTTTAAATAAATATGCACATGATGGAAAAGAAAATGAAATTCATAAGAGAGTTATTAGAAAGTTCCAATCACAGTCATATAGGTTATTTCATAAATTGGTTTGCGGTGACAATCAATTTCAAATTGAACCATTTTACTATGAGCCAATAAAAGGAAAAATTAGTAAATTGGAAGAAGTGAAACTTGTAGCAAATAATCAGCATAGCAACTTTTCCAAATATGGATCTTTATGCAATATATACTCCTTTCCTAAAGAGATATTCGCAATTTCAGAAAGTGCATTTCCAGAATTAGTAGAGTATGAACATTATGAGCAATCAAATTTATTTGCGAGAATTATTATCCTACATATTTTATATGCAGCTACTAACCAAGATAAAGAATGCCGTACGGAGATTGCTAATCTAATAAGACATAAACGCATATCGAATAAAATCACTTATGCTACTTTGCGCTATTTTGAGTTTTACGGACTAATCTTAATTAAAAAAGAAAACTCAACAATAGAATCTATTGAGCTTTTACCATTTGGAAAATACATCTACGAAAAAATGTTCGATTCCTCTGAGTATTTTTCTCAATGTTTGAACACTATTTACATTCCAAGAGAAGCTTTAGAAGACGGTTCATTTAAGACGTTCAAAGGCTTTTGGATGATATATCACAGCTACGGCTTATCTTCATCAGATAAACTAATTAGAAAAAAAATACTAGCTAAACATGCGTATAACAGACTTATATTTATTAACCTATATATTTCTCTTTATCGAAAATCCATAACGAATGAACAAAATGATCTTCCTCTTGAGTACCTCGAAGCAGATGGACGTATTAATGAACTCGAACACTGGGAAAAAGCTCTAGAACTAAAACTTGAATCTTTAAGAAAGAATGTAGAGAGCGCAGCCAAAGCACAAATTCTTTCTTCATATAAATTTAAAATTAGAGATTTATATGATGCATTTAAACATGAGTTTGGATTGAAAAGCTCATGAAAAATACGCACAAAATTAATATATTAAAAGTTGCCAAAAAATCTTCAGCAAGTGAGCTAGCAAATTTTAAATCACTTATTGAGATTATTGGTGAAGAATCACTTCTTGAAACTCTGAGGGAATTCAAAAATAAGGGTTTCTTCATATGTAACGATATTAACTCTATCCAAGGTTTAAGTGAAAAAGGATTGGATGAATTAGAGCGGCTTGAAAAAAAAGTACCAAACCTTCTAAAGGCAATAGTAATTGCGATTATTACTTTAATAGCAATACCTACAATAAATAATTTTATTAAACATAAAATTGACAATAACAAAAAGCAAAGTACTCAACATATTAAATCAGAAAAGTCTTAATATTTAATTTTTGAATTGTACGAAAGTAAATAGAGGAAAATCAGAACAGAGGTATTCAAAGATACATTTTCAAGTTAATAAACAGACATAATTAGCTAAAACAAGAATGAAAAAACATTCAAGAAAAATTGAGAATGTATATAAAGATTCAAGCATTGAACAATATCAATAAAAACAATATGCGATAGTTATGTAATCTTGTGAACAATAATTATCACAACTATAACTGAAACCATCATAGCTATTGAAAAAGAAATTCGATACTTGTCTTCTTTAAAGTTTGGAAGTGTCTTGATAATCATTGAACTCACTATCACCATCAATGATGCAATGAAAATATATATTGGCTCTAAGGAAGATTGAGCTAGTGCTTCTAATATTGGCTGAACTACAGAAGATTCCATTTTAAACTCCTACAAACGATTTCTTAAAATAATTAAGTAATTAAATAATTAAATAATTTTTTATCATCATTCATAGGGGACAATTAAAGGTTATCGCCTCGAACAAAGCAATTGCAACCAAAAACTGGTCTTACCACAGAAAGCATTTTATAAGAGATTGTTTTATAAGAATTTAAAATCTGGTCAAGTTGTCAGTTGACAAATGCTAAACACCTTGCTGCTGAAAAACTTAACAAAAATATTATGAGAATTTCAGAGAAACTATAATATACCTTATAGTTTTACTCTATAGATTCAAAGTTCTTCTTTCTATATATTAAAAGTTCTTCTTTTTATATATTCGAAGTTATTCCTTCTATATTTTTGTTGTTTTTATTTTTTATTTTTTATTTTTTATTTAATAAACTAATCTTCCTTTTTAATAAATTTTCTAGTGATCTTCGATAAATCAACAACAACATTTTCATTTTTCCCAACTTTTGTTTTTTATTAACTTCTATGAGTCCACCGAAAAGTTTGAATTTATTTTCATCTTTTAAGCTGTTAATAAGAAGTGGTTCCTTAGCTTGCTCTTCTATTTGAGTTATTAAGCTAGCATTTGTTGCTTTATAACTAGCTATTACTGAGTCTTTCATTTGTATTTGTGTTTTTAGATGTTGTACTTGAAGTACAGCGGATTGATAAGCATATAACTCTTGAGGTGAGAATGTTTCTTGCGGGGGTAGAACTTCAACATAAGGTAGCTCTATATATTGATAGAATAAGTTTTCAATTTTTTCTAATAATTCTGGACAGTTATCAGGAGTAATTACAAGTAAGGTTTCTTCATTTGAATCTTCAGTCGAAATTTTAGTGTTTATATCTAAGCTTTTAAGAAACTCACCAAACCATATTAAATACTGAATACATGCGCTTTTATATTCTGGAGGAAAATCAAAAACTTTAGTTAGTACATCATTACTAGAAACTTCCATCATTATTGCTTTAGCTTGAAAATAGCACTTATTGAGCCAATTAATAGCTTCTTCTACTTGGGGGAGCATAGGTTCCTCATAAGATTCATCAAATCCCAGAGTTAATGCAAGTTCTTCCTCTACCTTAAATGGACAATCAGCTAGAAGGTTTGAGTAACATTTTACGAAGTCTGTGTAGCTATAAGGGTTGCTCCAAGTTTCTAAATTATGTTCAACTACCAAGCCCACATGATAGTTATCAATAATTATATTTAACGAAGCATCGTTAATGCTCTTGAATCCTTGCTTATAAAAATCAAAGCATTTTGGGATATCTGAAATTGTCAGTTTCAATAATTCAATTATTTCATCGTTATCTAATTGAAAGTCATTTGCACATACTTTGAAATTAACCTTTTTACCTGAATGATCAATATGTTCTTCAGTATGATAATAAGTTATTTCAAATCCATTAATGAAAAGACAAGTACCTTTATCATTAACTACAAATTCTGCTCCCATATCAAATTCCTTTTATTATAATTATAGTTGAATCAAAACCTTTGCCTGCTCCTTTTTAGGGAGCTTTTCTACAATAGTTAAATAAGATTGATCTATTAATCTTTGAACTTCATTTTCAGGTATTGGCCTTTTATCATCAAAATACAAAGTTATCCAATGGCGTTTGTTCATATGATAACCTTCGGTAATTGCGGGAAAAATATCCCTCAACATGATTGACTCTTCAGGAGGACATTTAAGATTCAAAATCATAAACCCATTTCTTTCTCCTATTAAAGCAAACATTTTATTCATTACTTTAAATACTAATACATCTGACCCAAACGGATATCCAAGTGTAGTTTTAGGTTTTGAGAGCATATAGCTAGTTAAGGTTTTTAGGTCATTCATAGTAGTATCTATGTATCTCAAAAGTTGTGTACAGCACATTGGATAAGATATGTGCTGTTTTCTTTATTCTAACTAATGGTAAACCTGTATGAACTTGCTTACCTTCCGTTCATGCAAACTTTATTAAATATCATCGTCATGCTTGTATTCAAGTCTAACTTTATTGCCAAGTCTACTTAAGAGGATTAAGTCTTTGATAAAAATCCTAACAATTTCGTTGGACTCGGAGCGTTTGTTTTCAAGCTGAATTGAGATAAGAGTTGCTGACAATTTAATAAACCAAAAGAAACCCAAAATAGCTTCAATAAATATGAAAAGCAAAAATGCGACAACTAGTGTTAGAACTAACAAATCTTGCAGATTGTCAGGTTGTATAATTTCAATAATTATACTTGAGTCTTTAATCCCTTTGGTAAGCAATAAAAAACAAATAGACATTAAGAATACTATTAAACTTAAGACTCTTGCTTTTGATGATTCAGAAAACAGCTTTTGTGGGAAATTTGCCCAGTAGTTCTCGTAGGGCGTTTTCTTTTCTTGATATAAGGTCAGCATTTTGTCGAACTTTTCAGCTACATCAAAAAATTCATCAGCCTTCAAACCGCTATTTTTAATAATCCAGTCCCTCTTGACTCTCAAAATAGCGAATTTGTCTTTTAAGTTACCTTCATATTTTTTTATAATCGTAGCTCGTTTAGCATCTTGTAATTTTGTGAGTAAAGCTAGAAATAAAACTTCAGAAAACAACATAAGCCATGTAGATGAATAGCTAAAAAAGTTTTTTTCTTGATTACTCGTAAGTTCACCAAATGCGTTAAATATAGCCAGGATAAACCCAATGCCCGCTATCAAGGATAGAAACCAAATCCCTTTCAAACTTGCTCTATGATTTCTAATGCTTTCGAATTCAAAGTAGTACTTTGTCGCTAAGTGAAATAACTGCTCCAATACTATTTCCTCTTTCTTGTTTATGAAATAGGGGCAAAAGCCCCTTGTAAATTACTTACGCTTTACTCTTATACGAAAAGCTTTCTTGCCCTTACTTGCAGCGGTGATTACTTTACCTGTATATCTATTGCGGAATGATTTTACGAAAATATATTCATATTCTTGGCTCATTACTGAAACCCCTTCTAATAAAATAGAAGCTACAAAAAAGAGAGGATATTGACTCTATATATAATTGATATATTATTGTCATTAGATCATTCATAACTTGTAGCTTTGTTACGTGTTAATGAGAGCCACGTTTGGCGACAGACTCTCAGATGATTTCCAGTGTAAGTAGGAGATTATTCTCCTAACTTACCATTAAGTTAGATCTAGTATTGTTGCAGAACTAGCACACCTCCTTACAGCATTTATCCCATTTTGAGCACCTTGCTTACTAATGTACCCTTCTGATGTAGCTACAATCTCACCGTTTGCGGCTTTTAATCTGAAGTAGTACTGCAAGTTCTTACCTTTAAATATTTCAAATTTACTCATTTTGTTTACCTATATGTTAAGAATTAAACGATCTGAGTTTGATCGCAGGATCAATGTTATGATCCCAAACCTAGAATGTCAATTAAAATGATCATTTTATTTTCATTACATAATGTCAATATATAACACACCCACATTAAATCGAACAAATGTCGTGAATTATTGACCATGTTAAGGTGTTGGTTTATACTTTAGATGCGGGGTGATCTAATGATAAATGCAAGTACGTTAAATGCAGAGATTGGAAAAAATCTAAAGTCTCTCAGGGCTGATTATAATGGTAATGGATTAACTCAAACCCAATTAGCTGAATTAGTTGGAGTTAAGAGAACAACTATCACCAATATAGAGAGAGGTAGTCAAAGTCTTTCTGTACTTCTTTTATATAAATTGGCAAATGCTCTAGACGCAAACTTAGAAGAATTGCTTCCAAATATTCAAAGAGTAATTGAAGGGTCTGACAATATTTCATCTAACAAGTATTCATTGGGAGATGGGGCTGTTGAACTAAGTGTAAGTGAATCCAAATCTATTATGGATGCACTTCAGAAGTATAGAAAATAATGCATAAGAATTATAAAAAAAGCAAAAGATATCATAGAGGTGGACTATGAACATATCAAAGGAAGCAGAAAAGTTATTAGGTGAATTAGCTTTAAAATTTATGCCTATAGATTTAGAGGCTGTAGCTAAAAAGTTGGGAATAAATCTTGTGTTTGATAACTTAGAAGATGATATTTCTGGCTTTATTAAATCAGAAGATAATGAAGCAATTTGTGTAATAAATAAAAGACAGCATGCTAATAGACAGAGATTTACTATTGCTCATGAAATTGGTCATTTTATATTACATTGCCAAGGAAAAGATGGCTTTTATATTGATAAAGGATTTCAATTTAGACGTGATGGAAATTCAGCTACAGGTGTATATGATAAGGAAATAGAAGCCAATAATTATGCGGCGGGGCTTCTAATGCCTGAAGAACTAGTTAAGGAAGAGTTCCAGAAAATTTCTAATGAATTTGACTCTTATGTACATATTCCTTTATTAGCAAAAAAGTTTAAAGTTAGTAAGCAAGCTATGACATTTAGACTTATAAATTTGAAATTAATTAGTGATGTATTTGAGTAGAATATTAAATTGGTTACTATAAAGGCGAGGTAAAACTCGCCTTTTTAATTTCAAGCTTAAAAAATTCATTATTTTCAATACCAAATTTCGGTGCTAAAAATATAGCTGATTTCTAATTAAATAAACTAAAATGATCTAGAGTGTTATCTGATTTTTATATACAGATACAATGTAATCACCATTAAAGTCTGTATCATAAAAGAACTCTTCTTCGCACGAAGAACATATGGCTATTACATCTATTACTTCACACTCACCATCCTCATCAAAAAAATTATTCTTACATACTGGACACTTTAAACTCATTATTTTTCTCCTTCTTATCTTGAGTATTTAGTTACTGTACTGCGGGATTTATGTCACCGCCTGACAGGAAAATCATTCCCTTAATGCGGTAATGTTGAATTGGCATTTTCCGCAGAAATTCGAGGGTTTTGGGAATCGGCTTTATCTATATGTATATAGGCATTGCTCTTCTTAATCGTCTTTTTACCTCTCATCAGGCTAAACAGTTTGTTAAAGAAACTTGGTTTTTTATTGGCGCTAGCTGCTGATGCTGATTTTCTTCTTGCAGGTTTTGGTGCTGTAGCTTTAGAAGCTTTATTTTTGGCTAATGCAGCGTGTTTTTTAATGAAGTTGGGTATAGCAGCAAAATCAAAGGTAATGCTGATGATTGGACTATTTTCGTCATTTTCATCAGCATGTTTAATGTCATAACTAATGTTGTTTCTGATTTTATTATTCTCAGACCAACTCCCTTTTCCAACGTAATAAGGATTAAGTAAATAAGTGCCTTTGCCGATTCGGGCAATAAACTGGTGTTTCACTAGTATGGTTAAAGCATTATCTAGTGTTGAACCTGAAATATCTAAATCAGCACAAATTTGCTGTTTTAAGGTAGGGTTTAGTAACACTTGATTGGTGTTATAGGAGCAGTAAAAACCAAGCTCAATTAATAGCAATATGTAGTTTTTAGATAAATATTTAAATCTTTGTCTGTCCTGAAAATAACATTTACAAAAATGTGGCTCTGAGTCATAAATGGCCTTAAATTCATTAATCTCTTCTTGTTCAATTAAATCACCTTGTTGATTCATTGCACTTTTGATGGTACTTCTTTTTAGTGATTGTTGCTTTTTAGCAGGGTTAAAAATATCAGTCATTGTTAATTCTCCTATATATGAATCCTGATTAATTTCATAAAGAGCATATCTAAATTAAAAATCAACAATGAAAATTAAAAATAAATATAATTTTCAATTAGTTGACGTTAGCAACCAAGTGTTAAAGCTTAATTTTTAGGGCTAACAGTTTTTCACCTATTCTGTAGTTATTGGTTGTATTAATTTAGGTAAAACAGTTAAGTTTTTGGAAGTTTTTCAGTGTTGGGAAAGAGGGGATTTCCCACCTAGCGGGAGTTAGTTTTACTGCGGTGAAGTAAAGTTAGTTGGTATTATCTTATCTAAAAATAATTTTTGAAATTATCAAAAAAATTAGAACTGTTTTTTATTTTTATTCAATAAAACATCAATCACAGAATATTTGTAATTTTGTTAGCAACAAGAATTCGAGAATTTCTATTCTTCTATGGCTAACATTTTTATCATTTTTTCTGAAAAATGTTTCTTCTCCGCTATTGCTTCGCAGAACCAGTGCGACAACTTTCAAGTTGTCCTATCTGGAAGAAAAAATCTCTCCTGTGGTTTGTATCACGTTTGATTTTATTTTTTCTTGTGTTAAAACAATAGTATAGAATAACAAATAACACATGGAGGTTGTTATGAAAAATTGGGTTGTAATATCAAAACCAATAAAAGAACAGGCGAAAGGATTAGCGAAATACTTATCTTATTTAACCAATCCAGATCATCCAAATCACAAAAACAAAACTCAGATAATACCACTATTCGGAAATAATCAGAGTTTATATAAACGCACCATTTTTAATGTTGCAGATAAAGAGCTAAAAGCAGCTAAAAAGCGCAAGGGTGGTAGGCCTATAAGTTCTTATGCTCAGTCGTATGTATTCACCCTACCTGAAATGGATATTAAACCAACTAAACAGGAATGGGCGTATATTGCTAAAGAGTTAATTTATACTCTGATGTTTTTTACTGATTCGTCAAAAGAAGATATTGCAAAGCATATTTTCATTAATATTCATGATCAAAAAAATCCTCATCTGAATTTAGTTGTTTCAAAAATCATTAATGGGAATGTTAAAACTGAGTTGCAAAAGAAAAGTATTGTTTCTGCTCTTAAAAAGACATTTAACTATGCTGTATTGAATAGTCTTAAAATTTCACCAAACGAGTATAAGCCGTTAACAAAGCGTAATAAACGTTACAACGAAGATTATTATCAAAAAAATAGAAAGTTTATTAAGCATATATCTCGTTGTGAAGATGAATCTCCATCCTCTGTAGTTATTCATCATTCACAACAAAAAATTCAAGAGAATAAACCTTCTAATGCATGGAGGTTGAGGTAATGGCAAGTTGGATATTGGCACAAAATTTAGCCACACAATTAGCACAAGAAAATAACATTAAAGGTTCAAGTAGCTGGTTAACTGAGGAAGTACTTTACCTACTAAATAAGTATCCTGAACTTAGTACCTTTATTGATAGTAAATCAGGCACATTAACATTATCAGATATTATTTCTGCATATTTTCTAATGCTCAGAAAAACGAAAAAAGCTAAACGCTTATATCTGAGAGGCTTAAAACCTGAAAAGCTTAAGAAGCTTCGATTATCACATTACCTCTTGGCGGGATTTCTCTTTGCTGTTGCATTGAGGTTTTGTTTTAACCATAGATACAATAAACGACAATTCTTTTTATGGGAAATGGATTGTACAGAATCACGGGAGTTGATATTAAAAAACTTAGCTCTTAAAGAGATGCGTGAAAGTATTGAAAAAGGTAAAAGTAAAGCTGGATATAAAAACGATAAGAAATAACTTTATTTATTCTGGTAATAATGACTATTCAGGTAAGGTGAAAACTAAAGAATGTTTTGCACCTTTCCTGAGCATATACTCGCTAGCACTTCCTTTTACACAGACACTTTCAATTCATTAACTAATTGAAAATAAATTGATTATTTCTTTTGTCAAACTTAAATTTATGTCCATCAGATTTTGCTATCTTAGTTAAATATTCAATAACTGCATTGATTAAATTTCTCTCTATTTGCTTCTTTACTTTTAATGAAAAATTCTCTTTATCAATAGCTTCTTCACATTTATCTAGCATTAACATACAAGCATTATAAATAGCGTCATTATATTTTTGTTGTGATGTTCCCTGTATCGAGTCTGGAAATATAAATTTAGGTATATTAATGCATAGTGGAATATTTGGTTCCTCTTCAATAATATCATTTAATCCAATTACTTGCCCAGAGCCATCTTTGTATATTATAAGTAATTTTTTTCTAGCAGTATCAACCCTAACAGCTTTTGTAAGATTTTCTATAATCCCATTAGTTCTCATTCTGTTAAAATACAGTTGCTCTTCGCTTAATTTTTGATTATCTAAGCTTATATTTTCAATCAGTCGCTCGAAGTGCTTTCTATCGAATTTTTCTGATAGTTGGCGACTAATTAATATTTCTAACTCATCGCTAAATACAAATTTTTGTTTTAATAGCCCTTCTCTTTCGATAGCTAATTCTTCAAGTTTAGCTTTGTTAATATCTTCAAATCCTTTGATAGAAGACTCCAAATAGGCACGGTATAGGTTTTCAATATCATTTATCCTTACTTCTATTTCTTTAATTTTTTTACCTAGTTGATCAATTAATTTTTGATCCGACTTTTTGTCACCAATAACTGGAGTAAATTCTGAACTAGACATAAAACGAAGTAAATTATATTCAACAGTGTCGTAATTTAAACTTGTATATTTACAATCACCGCCACTCTTAGCTAATGAACATTGCAAATAAACCCAACGTTTACCTTTTTTGCTTACCCCCTTAGAGTTGTGAATCATATTTGAACCACAGCTTCTACAGGTTGCTATATTTGTTAATAGATTTGAAAATTTAGCTCCCTTCCTACCCCTTTTTCCTTTTAATCTGGCTCTTTTATACAAGCTTGCTTTTGAAAACTGACTTTTTTCAATAATTACAGGATAGAAGTTAGGAATCGGTTCACCATCATCTTCATAAACTTGAGTTTTATATTTTACTATTTTTCCTTCTTCTAAGGGGTTAGGGCGCTCTCTTTCTACCTCTACTAACATTTTCGGCTGGTAAACGCCTGTTAGTGACTGATTTAAAAGTATTTTATTTATATTTGATGTGTTCCAATAATCAGTTTTTTTTCTGTTGCCACTTTTGATAATAGGAACTGATTCTGCATTTAATAATTTTGCTATTTCTATAGAACTTAGCGATAAATGATCTACTTCAATACCGCCAATTTTATGTTTTTTCTTAAATTTTTCTTCAATTTTTTATCAAATATTTGAGGTTCATCATCTTTTGTATATTCACCAGTAGTTAGATTAAAGATTCTTTTAATTGTATCTACGCATTCAGGCTTTTCCTGATATTCATTATTTTCATCAACGGTAAGCCAAAATGGACACATTCTAGTTATAGCTTTAGTAGGTTCGCCCTGAGTATTTTTTCGTGCTTTGGCTTTCTTTTTTTGCCATGCTTGACCAATTCGATATGACTTATCTAGGCTTTCACTGTGAGCCTTGGATAACATCATTAAGCTGATCATTAATTGCTGAGTTTGACTGTTATTATCTGTATTACCAACATAAATTTGATCATCAGATAAGGTGACTATTGCTATTCCTGTTTTTAATATGTTTAAAAATATAGGAATACTTTCATCAAGCTTGGCTCTGGAAAGTCGATCTAGAGATTCAATAATTAAGCAGGTTTGTTCAGGTTTCTCTATTTCTCCATTTTCTAATTTATGAAGGAAAAATCCCAGCCCTGATTCAGGAAGCAAATTAATTGCTTTGTAGGCTGACTTGCCAAGATCATAGTAATTATCAGAGCTAAGTGTTAGGTCATATTTATTACAATAGTTATTTGTTGCTTCCAATTGCCTTTCAAAAGAATTCCCTCTTTCTTGTTTTTTAGTCGAAAAACGAATGTAGCTTATCGCATATCGTCTCCCAGCAAGCTTTTCTGGCCTTATTTCTTGTTGAATCATATTAACCAAACACTCAATTCTTAATTATTTATGGGGTTATTATAATTTATTATCTTGTTCATATGATAGCCCGGTATCACGGAAGAAAAGATATCTCGAAGCATCACAGCCTCATCAGGGTCACATTTAAGGTTCATACAATAATGTCCCTTCATCTTCCCTTGCGTGTCCTTTTCATTTCCTGTGCCAAGGGATAGCGTGGCGAACATCTTATTCTTTACCTTGAATACCATCACATCTGCACCGAACGGGTAGTCTTTTGATGTTTCAGGCTTTGAGAGTAAATATTGCTCTGCTATGAAATTATCCATAATTAATCGAATGCAGTAAAATTGAACATACTCATAACCATAAATAAATAAGCCTAGCATTGCTAGGCTTATAACATTTTCTAGTAGGAATGTTGGTCAAGAAGTATGGAGAGTTATGCAAATCCCATATTATCTGGCACAAAGTCATTGCTTCGGCCATTGCAATTTGCAAAACCATGGTGAATTTTGCTTTTCTCAACAGCAGCTAGGTACTTTTTCCACAATCTTACCGGATAAAGTGAACTTACTTCTTCACTATGCATATCGGCAACAAATTGTACTTCTTCCGGATTATCAGGCATGAGCGTTCCTTCATAAAGCGCTGCCATGGTATGTCCGTATAGCATTAACTCTTCTGATTCACGTTTATTAAAATAACTGCTTCGAGAAAGTCCGCGTGTAAATACCTTATCACCATAAAATAATGATTTACCTTTACGAATTCTTGTATCCATTTCACACCTCATGCTCTATATCAACAAATGACTTTAATTCATTATAAGAACTAAATATTTTGTATGCCGACGCTTTAAGATCAGCATTAACACAATTGAGTAAGAACGACTCTGTATCTGAATCTTCATCTTGTGAGTACTGCTCTACACAAAAGTTATATATGTTTAAGACGGTTTCTACGTCTGGTACTGAAACGTCAAGTTCGGTGTCTACTTCATTTGCTTGTACACTCAAGCAAACGCATAGACCTAACAATTGAACGAATCGCTTCATAGGAATTCCTTAAAAATTTGCCTCGCTCTGAATGTATGCAAATAATTTGACTTTGAAAAACAAATAATATTTGTCGCAACGATAAGATTTCTTTACATTAGGGTTCACGTTGTTAGTAGGCTCTATTTATGGACATTCGCGTTTTTAAAACCTTTATCGCCGTAGCGGAAAATCGCCACTTTGGTCGCGCCGCAGAAACCTTGTATATAACGCAAGCAGCAGTGAGTGCTCGCATTAAACAACTCGAAGAATTTTACTCGACACAATTAATCATTCGTGAAAAAAATAATTTGCGTTTAACGCCGGCAGGGGAAGCCTTATTAGCTCATGCCCACTTGATGGTTAGCCAAATGGAGCAATCGAAGGTATCGCTATCAATCGCTAATCAACAAAAAGCATCATTTAATATTGCAGCTACGCCTAATGTATGGGACGCATTTTTTAGTTCTCGGATCAAAGATGTTATTTCACTGTTTGACAATCTCACATTAGGCACTGAGATATCCGTTCGTGAAGCCATTCAGCGAAAGCTTGATGATCGTAGTTTGGATATAGGTTTGCTCACAGATCCCATTAAAGATGATGAATTTATCAATGAACTCATTGGCCATTTCGACCTTGCTCTGGTCGGCAGCCACCCCGAATTTAATGTAGACGTTGACGATTATATTATGATTGACTGGGGAATTACCTTTCAAAAAGAACATGCCTTGCATCACAAAGTTTCACCTTACTTAAAAACCTCCACTGCGATGATTGCGCTAGAAGTCATACAAACCAGAGGAGGATTTGCCTATTTACCATCGGAATTTGTCACCGATCTCGTTGCAGATAAAGCGCTTTACATCATAGATACGCCTTTACAAATCAAGCGTCCTATTTATATGGCCTATCGTAAGAGTCACCACGATGAAGAAATGCTGCATCAATTTAAGACATTATTCTCAAATATTCAGTAGTTATATATGGTAAGTGTAAATAAAGTAATATGAAGAAATTAAAATAAGACAAGCTGGGTCTTAGTCAATATATAACAGCTGCGTTATTGGGTGTGCATATGTATAGTTATCAACGCGTCCAAACAACTAATCGTAATAATCACCGAGCAACGGTGACCAGCATTCTGTGCAATTTGACTGATGAACAACGGCGTCAATTTACAACCAGAACTAACCAAACGGCTCAAAAGCAGCAACGCTTGGCGAGCCTAGCGCATCAGCCTCAATTGCTATGGCCTGAATCGGATATTGAGCTTGGTTCAGCTTCTACTTCCTACTGGCAACGGTTTGTTACTTATATCAGGAAAATCTGGCATTAATATCAATTAATCGTCTATTTAACATTTCGCATAAACCTATTGATCTTCTAAGTTGTGCCAGTTGGTATAACTTATTACAGAGTTTTTATGCTGTTATTCAGGATAAAAGATGACAAATGTGACGACAATGGCACAATAGAGACAATATGATTAAAAGGATAATTATAATAATGAAAAGGTTTATAGCCTTAACGTTTTTGTTACTTTGTACAAATGTATTCGCTGAAGAACAGGCTGAAGTTATTTTCAAGCAACTTGCACCTTCGTTATACCAAATCAGGCTGATTGATAAGGCAAGTGGGGAGAAGTCCTCTATTGGTTCAGGATTCCAAATTACATCTGACGGCGTGATCGCAACAAATTACCACGTTATTTCGGGCTATGCGCGTCATCCTGAAAAATATCGAATTGAATACCTAGATCACAATGGCCAAAAAGCAATCCTGTCACTGGAAAGTGTCGACGTCATTAACGACCTTGCGCTAGTTAAACGTGAAGTAGAACAGGAAATGCCTTACTTTAAAATTGCGCAGGGTACACCTACCAAAGGTGAAGAACTCTATTCACTTGGTAACCCTCATGATTTAGGCATGATCGTAGTACCTGGCACATACAATGGCCTGAAAAAAGAGTCATTCAATGATCGTATACATTTTACTGGTTCTGTGAACTCAGGCATGAGTGGTGGTCCTGTAGTGAACAAATTCGCAGAAGTTGTTGGCATCAATGTCGCCACTTCAGGTAATCAGATCGGCTTTTTAGTGCCGCATGGCAAGCTAAAGGCTTTATTCAATGCATATGAAATAAATCCGCCTAAAAGCATTCCGTTTCAAATGATGTCGCAACTTAATGCCAATCAAATGAATCTAGTCGACACGTTACTTGAAAATGAATGGCAAATGAAAAGGCTTGGCCAGAGCTTAATTCCCACTATTGATGTTCCATTTGTTCGTTGTTGGGGCGAATCGAATGCTGATAAGTCTGATGCCTTGATAATGATTGCTGCGGCCAACTGTTCGATTGAAGAAAACACGTATATCTCCAATAACTTCTTCACAGGGTCATTGGAGATGGATTTTCGTTTCATGGATGCTAAAGAGCTGAGCGACACTAAATTCTATCGCTTGTATCAGTCACAAATCGCTCGCGTGAGTGCAGGTAACAAAGCTGGCAAAGATGATGTGACTGAATTTCACTGTCAACACGATACCGTCACACCGACCAGTCATGCCATTACCAACAAGAGTGTCTTTTGTACGCGTGCATACAAAGACTTTCCTTCGTTATATGACGTTTTATATTTAGGCATGTCTGTCGATAGGAATCGACAAGCGCTTATTAGCCACTTTACGATTTCCGGGGTGTCTCAAGAGAGTGCTCAAGAGTTTACTAAGAAGTTTGTGGAAGCTGTATCATGGAATTAATCATCGAAGAAATTAACCGCGGTCATAAATTGATTGGTCGCCAGCGATTTTCACAAGCAACTATTAACATTGGTAGAGGCTATCAAAGTGACATTATTCTCTCCGATCCTCACGTTTGTCCTAATCACCTAACGATTGAATTTGACGGTGAGCATTGGTTAGTTAAGGACAATAATAGTATTAATGGGAGTTTTCTGGGCGAAGGAAAAAAAGTTGCAGACGGACACCGCCTAAGTTCTGGTGACGTTATTACCCTAGGAAAAAGCCAAATACGCGTTGTTTTTCCACATCACCCTGTTGCTGAAAGTATCACGCTAAGCCCGTTTGAAGATCTAATCAACCTTGCCAAGCATCCGGTGGCACTTGCCGCTAATATTTGTTTGTTTGCACTCATTACCGGATGGCTCATATATTTAGGTAACCCACGTGAAGTTAACTTCACGCAATTGCTCGTGCCTACAGTAGGAACCACGATAATGCTAGCAATATGGCCAGCATTGGTTGCCTTAATTTCTCACTTAACTAAGCACGATGCGCGCGCATTTACCCAACTCGGCATTTGTTTTGTGTTCTTTAATTTGACGTTACTCAGCGACTTTATTGAGGCTATTGTTAAATTTAATACCTCTAGCCACATGCCTTTGGCAGCGCTCATCACTATTTTGCCTATTGCTATTGCCTTTTGCATGTTCTGGCTGAACTGTTATGTTGGCTTTCATATGAGTAAGAAAAAGCGGATAGTGGTTGCAGGCACACTGACCTCGTTGCTATTTGGCGGTTCATTCCTTATTCAAATGAGTAAGCAGCCAGAATTTACGACAAAGCCTAAATTCGATACCACATTGATGACACCAAGCTTCTTGTTTACACCAGCAAGCAGTGTCGATACGTTTGTCGAACAATCAGCCAAATTATTCGAGCAAGCTGACAAAGAAGCGAAAGAAGCAAAAGAGAAGAAAGATTAAACATCGATGCTCCTTGCCATCCGTGGCACTACGTCACACCAGAACAGACCAATCCTGAGCTTGCCGCCCTTCGACGGGCTCAGGATTCAACGAGACGCGTCATACCGTTCATCCTGAACATCGACGCTCCTTGCCATCCATGGCACCGCGTCATACCGTTCATCCTGAACATAAAAAAGCCTCAACGAGCAACTCATTGAGGCTTTATATTGAGCAGAAAATCTAAGTCAATTATGGCTTAGCGATAAAGCCAACAGAATTATAAACTGCATCAAGCACCTTAGTAGCACGCTCTGATGCTTTATCAGCACCATTGCGCATTACTTCATTTAAGAATGCCTGGTCATTGCGATACTCATTAAAACGCTCCTGAATCGGTGTTAGCGTAGCCACAACTGCTTCAGCCACGTCACCTTTTAAATGTCCATACATTTTGTCTTCATATTGCGGTACAAGTTGTTCAACTGATTGCCCTGTTGTACATGACAATAACGTTAGCAAGTTAGATACACCTGCTTTTTCCTGTACGTCAAAATAAATACGCGCCTGCTCATCTGAGTCAGTCATAGCACGTTTAATTTTCTTAGTGATTTTTTTAGGATCTTCTAAAAGGCCAATGAAGTTGCCTGGGTTGGTGTCAGACTTAGACATTTTCTTCGTAGGCTCTTGCAAGCTCATGATTCGTGCACCAAATTCTGGAATATGTGGTTCAGGGATCACGAATACATCGCCATAAATATTGTTAAATCGCGTTGCAATGTCACGCGCTAACTCAAGATGTTGTTTCTGGTCATCGCCCACTGGTACCGCATCTGCTCGATACAACAAAATGTCAGCTGCCATCAAAACAGGGTATGTAAATAAACCCGCATTCATATTAGCTTCTGACTTTTGCGACTTGTCCTTGTATTGAGTCATGCGGTTTAACTCACCCATTTGCGTGTAGCAATTCAACACCCAACTCAATTGAGCATGTTCTGGTACGTGAGACTGGATGAAAATCGTGCTTTCTTTTGGATCAACGCCACACGCTAAATACAGCGCTAAACCATCAAGGGTTGCTTGGCGCAAGGCTTCGGCATCTGGGCGTACAGTAATTGCGTGTTGGTCGACCAACATATAGTAGCAATTATGGCTCTGTTGCATGCTAACCCAGTTTTTTAGCGCCCCTAAATAATTTCCGATAGTTAATTCGCCAGATGGTTGGCAACCACTTAAAACAACAGGTTTAGTCATGATGTTCCTTTAAATTCTTACAATGCTAATTTCTACACTAAAACGCGTAATTCATCTTTAGGGGCTGTTGATCTTTGCTGTTCATTTTTGAAGCTGAATGTTTGGTATTTAGACTAGGCAGAGCCTTCGTCGTGTAGTTATTCTCCTCAAGTAAGGCGATAACACAGTATAAATGCCAAACAGACGCTGCCCAAAGGGTTCAATTGAGCGCGCCTTGCTAATTGTTGCCTACATTGATGTAGGTACTTAGCGATAGCAGGACGCGGTAGCTGTGCTCGATTTTTACGTAGAACAACTATGCTACAAACCGAGCACCGCGATCAAAACACGCTCAAATTGCACAAAATTTGTACCTCAAAGATCAACAACCCCTAGTTATTTTTTGACTTTCGCAAGCTCTGCTCGCATTTCATCAATCGCTACTTTGTAATCTGGCTGAGAGAAAATTGCCGATCCTGCAACGAACATATCGGCACCAGCTTCTGCGATCGCCGCAATGTTACTTGCTTTAACGCCGCCATCAACTTCTAAACGAATATCAAGACCACTTTCGTCAATGCGCTGACGCACAAGTTTCAACTTTTCTAACGTTGATGGAATGAAAGATTGTCCACCAAATCCTGGGTTAACCGACATCAATAAAATCACATCGAGTTTATCCATTACATGATCAAGATAATGTAATGGTGTTGCTGGGTTGAAAACTAGGCCTGCTTGGCAGCCGTGATCTTTAATCAGTTGTAGACTGCGGTCTAAATGTTCAGTAGCTTCAGGGTGGAATGTAATGATAGATGCGCCTGCTTTAGCAAATTCAGGAATCAAACTGTCTACAGGCTTAACCATTAAATGTACGTCGATTGGCGCTTCAATACCGTAGTCCCTCAAAGACTTACATACCATTGGGCCAAACGTTAGATTGGGAACATAGTGATTATCCATGACATCAAAGTGCACAACATCTGCACCATCAGCCAATACTCTTTCTACATCTTCCCCCAATCGCGCAAAATCTGCTGATAAAATTGAAGGAGCAATTAAATATGACGACATAAATTCACCCTAATAAAATTCAGCGCTACTTTATACTAAATCGCCGAATTAATCGACCTCGAACTCCATATCTCGAATTTTTTCGTTCCTAGCATTTAGGTAAGTAGCGCGCACAAACTTGAGTCAGTACGCACCACAATAGCACAAATTGTCCATTTATGATTTCTCCCTTTATCTCAAAGCAAACTTAAACCACTGTTATTAATGCATAATTTATTTCACATAATAAAGGCATTGTCATTGCAATACGTTCCATTAATAACAATAAACTAAGTGAGAAATAAATGACTAAGACAACTCAATTTTGCGCTCTTTCACTATCAATCATGGCATGCGGCCTATTTTCTACCAATACATATGCCGAAAGTTCATTAACCGCAAACGTTGGCGTCACCAGTAATTATTTGTGGCGCGGGCTCGAACAAACGGGTGGTAAGGCTGCAATTTCAGGGGGTGTCGACTATGCGCATACCTCTGGCTTTTACGCAGGTACATGGGTATCCAATGCTGATTGGGCTGAAGGAATGACCTACGAACTGGATGTATATGGCGGCTACACAGGGAGCTTTGATAGTTTCGAATTTGATGTTGGTTTTATTCAATATGCGTACCCTGATGCCATCGAAGATGTGGATTTTAGTGAACTATATACCAGTATTACCTATGGCGCTTTTACGCTTGGCTATGCCACGCTAGTTGATGCTCAAGGCAGTAGTTTTGGCGATGATAGTTATCTATCACTTGATGCTGATTTTACCATTGCACAAGAGTTCAATTTGTCGCTTCATGTTGGTACGGGCACTGATGAATTCTATGCAGGTGAATCTTTTACTGACTATTCAATTTCAGTAAGCAAGAATAACTTTTCGCTAGGTGCCTCCAAGACTAACATTGACGGCGATGACGTAAAACTATTCATTGCTTATAGTGTCGATATCTAGCAATACTTACCTAACCAAGTGATGTGCTGAGCTCAATAACCCAATCGCACATTACTCCAACGACATAAATAACCCACATGCGCCTCATTCAGCCGTTGGGTTATTTTTATGTTACTCAATGATTGATTTATTTTTGAACTACGAGAACTTTCTGTTATTATGTTTAGCCTTAATTTCAAGGTAGATAATTTTAAGCACAAACATGAAGTTTTCCATTCGACTATTTTCTATTTTCTTTGCTGCTATCACGTTGTTGGTGGTAACGATGAGCTTTTACCCTTCATCATATAGTCAAAAAACATACGAAAAGTATCACGATAGCGTGATTGCGATGTACCAAGAAACAGATGCTCAGTTACAAAAATTTGCGGGAGAAAAAATCTCCAACTGGTCAAGCAACAATAGCCAGCGTTCAATCTACATGACCTTTATTGAAGTTTATGAAATGATTCAACAAATCAGGATTCATTCGTAACATGAGCTGGTGGCAAACAATTAAGAGTGTTGCTGCCGCCTTTTTAGGCGTTCAGAGTGATAAAAATCGTACTCGCGATTTCGAACAGGGCAAGTTCATGCACTTTGTTATTGCTGGCCTCGCAGGCGTAATCGTTTTTATTGGGTTGTTAGTATTAATCGTGCGATTTGTCTTACAAGGTCAATAAATACTTTTAGTCTACTAACATTTATTGGTATACGAGGTTATTTATTCTTATATAACGCAAGCAATTCCCCTACTTTATTTCGCTTACTACCTTTTTGACTTATGGTTCTGGCCACTTTGATTGTTTTTAATTTGTCCGCACCTTGGTAAATCTTACGTGTCCATATGGTGTCATGGTTACTAATGAGTACTGCCGCTTTTTTATCACTTCTTGCTTCTTCAGCCGCATTCGCTAGATCAGCCTGCTCATCTAAGCCAAATCCATTGCCAGCATAGCTAGTGAAACTTGCCGTTTTGCTCAATGGTACATACGGTGGATCGCAGTAGATAACATCACCTACATTCGCACGCTCAAAAGTTTTTCGGTAACCTTCACAAATAAATATCGCCTTTTCAGACTTTTCAGCGAAATACCATAATTCTTCCTCAGGAAAATATGGCTTCTTATATTTGCCGAACGGGACATTGTAACCCCCCGATTTGTTATAACGACACAATCCGTTATACCCGTGGCGGTTTAAATAAAGGAATAACAACGAGCGATAGTACTTATCAACTGTAGCATTGAACTCTGCTCTTAAGTGGTAATAAGTTTCCGCATCATTATTCTCGGGGTTGAAAAGCCGTCTCGCATCATCAATAAATTGCTGAGGCTTTATTTGAATGATTTGATATAAATTAATAAGATCTTGATTAATATCATTGAGCAGGTATTGCTCATAGTCGCTATTTAGAAAAATAGATCCAGCACCGACAAATGGCTCAATGAGGCGTTCACCTTTGGGCAACATCTTATTGATCACATCGCTTAGACCATATTTTCCGCCGGCCCATTTCAAAAACGCCCGATGCTTTTTAACCATGCTACCCTAAATTCCTACAGACAACGTCGTCTGACAAGCTAGATTTCTAATCGCAGTGATCATCCACTCAGGTATCGCTTATTACCTAACTGCAATAGCGATAAATCAACTAGTCGCGGTATACGTTAGTTTGAGTGAATTTTACTGTGATTTGCACACACAGTAGCCAATGTGATTAAACTTATTAATTTTAGGGCCGAATTGTAGCCGTTCTCCAATAAAATTTCATTAATAAGTTAACGTTAGCGAGTAACTTCCATCATTCGCTGATTGATTCGTTCAAAACACGTTCTTTATTTACATCAACTACAGACTTAACCCAAGGTGAGCGCTCTCTAAGAAGTTCAGGAAGCTGCGCGATACTAGCCGAAGCCTCAGCGCGCGTTTTATACACTTTTGACGTGACAACCCAATACGGTTTCCCAGACTGTACTCTTTGATATGAATGTAACTCTACGCTCGCCTGATGTACGTTAATAAACGATTCCATCACGCTACGCTGTCTAAATCCGCCAAGTTGCACCACAAACCCTTGAGGATAATTAGCAAATGGTTCGGCGATACCATCTGTTCTATTCGCTTCGTTATCGCTTGCTGCTGCATCCCGTTCAGCGTTTAGAGAATGCGTCGAGAGTTCTGAACTGACTTTATTACGGTCAGCCTCTTGTTGCAAGGCAGTAACATTCGCTACACTTTCGTTTGGTTCAACAATGGTATCAGTAGGACTAACACTAAAAGTCTCTTTTATCGTTAGGTTTTTAGCTGAGTCATCTTGCCATTCAGAAGCTAATGCAGCGAAAACATCATCAACACTAGCGATTTCGTTAACTTCCTCGATAGGTAACGACTCTCCTAGCAATGCACTCAGAATATCTGTTTGTTTCGCAACTTTGCCTTCGCTTTCGTTCGATTGTTCAACGGTTGTGGCAGAGGCCTCAGCTAGGCTAATCAATTTTTCTGCATCTATGCTAACTGGTGCACTCGGCGCCGCCAAACCACTAAATTTAGTCACATCTCGATTTGCCAAATAAAGTATTATCGCAGTAGCAACAACAAACAGCGAAATAAAACCAAGAATTAAAACCTTGTTAGCTGTCCAACTAAACAATGCAACTTGTGGTTTAAACTGTTTTGCATTAACCGCTAACAGTTGACCAGATTGAGCATCTACAATTGATACTTTCTTTTGAAAAAGCGACTGATTGTCATATAGGATCTGCCCCAGTCGCTTATCGCCTAACATGAGTATGTTAATTTCTAAGTTCGATTTTTTGCCAATTTCTGCAAGCTGACATAACTCATGAACAATTTGCAACGACAATAACTGTGCATGTTCAATCACGATGCTGAGAGTTTGAGGGGCAGATTTGACGAGGTTTATTAGCGTAACCGCAATGGATTTTTCAGGATCAAACGCTTGATCAAAGTAGAGTTGTTCAACGATGCGTGCGCGAATCTGAATATCATTGAGTTTAGGTGATACAGAAAGGTACGCAGCATTATGATGATTAGGAATATTACCTAAAAATTGACTACCAACGGCGGAGTAATTTTCGACTATATCGTCAAGTACGATAACTGCTTGTTTTGAAAAGCGAAGGATATAATCTACACGCGCATTCGTGCTAATTTGCGCGATGCTGTCATTGACGTTTTCATTAATTGTTGATGCCAGTGCCGACATGAGCCACCTTCTGTAAATACTAATTACAGAATTTGTTTCAGCATGTCCTCAGATATATCGTCTCGTAATTCGCTTCGTCCTATCGACGTTGGAATTATTAACCTCAATTTACCGCCAATGTTTTTCTTATCTCGGCGCATGTGCTTTATAAATTGCTCAAAGCCCATATCTTTCGGTGCTTCAAGCGGCAAATCAAATGCTGCAATCAATTGCTCAATTCGACGAAGTTCTGACGCTGATAACAAATTCAATGTTACTGCTAACTTCGCAGCAAGAACCATACCAGTGGCAACAGCTTCGCCATGTAGCCAAATTCCGTATCCCTGCTGCGCTTCTATTGCATGCCCAAATGTATGTCCAAGATTCAGTAACGCTCTTAATCCAGCTTCTTTTTCATCAGCTGCAACTATATCAGCTTTGCACTGGCAGCAAGTTTCAAGCATGCTAATTATAGTCGCTTGTTCACCTGCTTTGATCGCATCAATGTTTTGCTCTAGCCACACAAAAAAGTCTTTGTTACCCAAAATGCCGTATTTGATAACTTCCGCCATCCCAGCAGAAAATTCACGTTTGGGTAAAGATTGCAAAGTGTCAATATCCATTAGGACCGCTTTGGGTTGATAGAATGCGCCTATCATATTTTTGCCTAAAGGATGGTTAACAGCCGTTTTCCCACCTACAGATGAGTCAACTTGAGATAAAAGTGTGGTAGGTATTTGAATGAAATCAATGCCACGTTGATAGCAGGCAGCAGCGAAACCTGTAATATCGCCAATAACACCACCACCTAAGGCAATAAGGGTAGAATCTCTTCCGTGCTCATGCTGAAGCAGATGTGACATGATCACGTTAAAGTTGTCTAAACTTTTTTGCGCTTCGCCGTCAGGAAGAATAATTTCATCGACCTGATAGCTTGTTAGTAACGATTTAACCGATGCTAGATATAACGGTGCAACAACTGTATTCGTTACTACACATACTCGCTTCCCCTTTATATAGTTAGACAGCAAGTTACTCTTCGAAAATAACTTGCTGTCTATATAAATTGGGTAGCTGCGCTCACCAAGCTCAACGTGTAATTTGGCCATTGATTAGAAATCTAACTTATCCACAATTTTGTTGGCTACTACTTTCGCGCTTTGGTCGTCTGTTTGGATAATGACGTCAGCGACTTCTTCGTAAAGTGGATTACGCTCCACAGCAAGGTTTTCTAAAACTGTGCGCGGATCTTCAGACGTTTGTAATAAAGGACGGCGACGATCACGTTGCGTGCGAGCAACTTGCTTGTCAATGGTAGTTTCCAAATAAACAACTATACCACGTGCAGATAAACGGTTTCTCACTTTACTACTGATAACCGAACCACCACCTGTAGCTAAAACAATACCTTGTTTTTCAGTCAGATCTTCGATGACGTTTTCTTCTCTCTTGCGAAAACCCTCTTCACCTTCTAAATCAAACACCCATGCGATATCGGCACCTGTTCTTCGTTCGATTTCCTGATCTGAATCAAAAAACTCTAAATGTAATTTGTCAGCTAATTCTCTACCTATAGTGCTTTTACCAGCACCCATAGGACCTACTAGGAATATGTTACGTTTTTCTGCCATGAGATTAACTTAATTCTCGTTTAAATAATTACGTTTATCGGTAAGAGGGAGCCTCCCTCGAAAATTTTAAGGGCGTAATTATCGCAATTGTTCACTATAGATTGCAAGCAACTGTTAACTAAAACAGCATTTAGTTGTAATTTTACTAAAAACGCTCAGTAACAATTCTAGGAGTTACAAAGATAAGTAACTCTTTTTTCTCATTAAAGTTGTTAGTATTTCTAAACATCCAACCAAAATATGGTATGTCCCCCAACACTGGCACTTTAGAAACTGTATTCACGATTGACTGTTGGTAGATACCACCAAGTACAATGGTTTCACCATTATTTACAAGAACCTGAGTACCTATTCTCTGGGTATCAATTGCAGGCGCTTGTCCATTCGTAACTTCTGATACGGTATCTTGTGTAACGACTAAGTCTAAAATAATACGGTTATCCGGTGTTATATGAGGTGTAACTGTCAAGCTCAATACAGCCTTCTTAAATTGTGTTGAGGTAGCCCCACTTGACGCTGCTTCTTGATAAGGAATTTCTACCCCTTGCTCAATATATGCTTCTTTTTGGTTTGCGGTGGTTATACGAGGACTCGCAATAATTTCCCCTTTATTTTCTTTTTCCATCGCTGACAATTCCAAATCTAGAATGGTGCCATCAGCTAACCGTGCGACTTGAAATGCGATACTACCAGCGGGCGTTTGCACAGGTAAGTTAACGTTCATTCGATTGTCTATGCTTGGCGTTACACCACCATTAGCCGAATTAGCGCCATTTAAACTACCTGAAGTTGCATATTCACCATCTGTGTCTGTTACTCCCCAGCGAATACCTAATTCTTCATTAATATTATCCTTAACCGTTACCATACGAGACTCAATCACTACCTGACGCACAGGAATATCTAAAACACCAACCATTCTTTTGATGTCTTCAATACTTTTGGCTGTATCTCTAATAAGTAACGTATTGGTTCGCTCATCTACACTAACACTTCCACGAGGTGATAAAATGCTGTTCTCTTCGCTCTTTATCAATGAAGCAAACTCAGCAGCTTTAGCATAATTGACTTGTACAAATTCAGAATACAGTGGTGCTAGCTCTTCTACTTGTTGTTTGGCTTGTAATTCTCGAGCCTCGCGCGCAGCCAATTCGTCACTTGGCGCTACCATCAAGATATTACCTTCCATGCGTTTGTCTAAGCCACGCACTTTTAAGATAATATCGAGTGCCTGATCCCAAGGTACGCCATCAAGTCTTAGTGTTATATTCCCTGATACCGTGTCGCTAGTAACTAAGTTGAAACCGTTATAGTCTGCAATTATCTGCAATACAGTTCTTACTGAAATGTCTTGGAAGTTTAACGAAATAGCGCGACCAGTAAAGTCTTCTTCATCACCTAAGTATCCCGGGACTATTTCTTTTTCTTCAACAGTTAACGAAAATACCGTGCCAAGCTGCTGGTGGTTAAAGGTAAAACTACCATTAATGTCCACAACTATGCGTGCATTTTTACCCTCTCTGAACGTTTCAATACTCTTCACTAGCGTGCCGAAGTCAGTAACATCTAAGGTATATAGCAAGTCTTCTACGATCTGCGTGTTATGAAATTCAATATAAACCTTACCCAACTTATCACTAACATCAACAGCTACCATCGAATCATCAAGATGTACCAAAATCTGAGCTTCATTATTGGCACCTTTTTTGAAATCAATATTAGCAATATTATTGATAAACTGGCCGCTTGCAGGCATCAGGTTAGAAATTTGTGTATTGGTTAATCCTTTGTTTAGCGTGAGGGTAAATTCATTGTCTCTAGAGGCTACGTCAAAAATCGCCAACTCATCCATATGAATTGAAGCAACCACTTTGCCACCAGTTTTTTGCACTTCCACATGGTTGACACCCGCGTGGTCAATCGTAGTCATTGAAATATTTGGATCAAAACTATCCGCATCGAACGTGATATCTATCTTCGCTGGGTTTAGATGGGTCTTGATCGAGGGCTGGTTTTCGATATGTTCAGACATTGAGAAAACCAACGCTATTTCTTCATTTTGCAACGTGTTATAGCTCAGCTGTTTAAGTTGACCAGCAAAAGCGAATGTTGGTAACGAAATTAGCAATACCCATGCTAGTAGTTTTCGCATGGTTCGCGTTACATTTTGATTATTCATATTTTTTGATAGCAACATTATTTCCTTTGCCCCTCTGCTTCAGCATCAACTATAGCGACTATAGTTTCGCGCTCTACCCAACAGCCTGCGCCGTCTGGAATTAATTCAACCACTTTTATTTTATCAGCTTCTACTTCAGTAATTTGACCATTGTACAGTCCTAAATAGCTACCCTCAGCAACGCGGTGTAGCGTTTGGTCCGACGCCTCTACAAGTGCCCAAGTAATATCTAGCTCACCTAATGTGCCTCGCATAGTCAAATCACTTAAAGAGAATTTTTCTAGCGGCTGTTTTCGCCTTCGAGGATCAGGGCTTAAACACCCAGACATTTGCTGCATTTTTTCTTGTATAGCCTCAGGTTTAGGTGCGTCAAATGGGCTACGCTTTGACTGTGCAACATACTCAAAATGATCAAATACCGGAACTTCTGGCATCGGCTCTACCTGACTAGAGGCATTCGCTTGTACTTGTGCAATGTAATTCTGAAGATCTTCTGTATTGTCGAAGCAACCAGTCAACAGGCATACACTCAGTATTACGCCATATTTCTTCATTTTTGCTCTGCCTCACGGTATCGATAGGTTTTTGCTTGTAAGTTCAAATTGAGCTCACCATTGTCATTTTTATTCAAGTCAATTGTAAAATCATGTAAAGTTACAATACGCGGCAATGCAGCAATTTTACTAACAAACCCGCCAAATTCGTGATAACTACCTAGCACCTGAATATCTATGGGTAATTCAATATATATTTCTCGCGTTATTTCAGGTTGCCAATTTAGTTTGACAAAATTTAAACCGCTCGTTGTCCCAACAAAAGTAATATCATCAAGTAGACCTGGTGTTTCGTGACTTTCCGGCAAGCTCTTTAATTGATTTGCAAATAACTCTTCTGCTTCAATCATTTGCTGCTGAAAGGCTTCCAAATTAGCCGCCACATGATACTTCGATTGGTATTCCTGTTTTAGCGTGGCTTCTTCAGCAATGACTACATCAAGCTGCTTAATTTTATCGCTGATAATTAAAAAATAGCCTAAAAACAATACAATCACAGCAATAAATGCGGTAAACACCGCCTTCGCCAATGGTGGCCAATGCCCGATATTGTCTAATTCAAGATTGTCAAACTGAGAAAAATCTATATTTTTCACGCGCCACCTCCTGTAGTGCTCTCGACATTATCAAGCAGGCCTTTTATTTGCACTTGCATTTTAAAGTCACTTAATAATTTGCTTTTGGCATCGTTAGAAGTAATAGACTCTAAAACCGCATTTTCAAACAAATCTGAACGTTCAATTAAGCGAATCATGTTGGCTAGGTGATTATTTGACTCGCTTTTGCCCAGCAATTGAAGAATATTTCCTTGCTTATCCATTTTTGTGAGATAAACACCATTTGGCACAATATTCGCCATTTCATTGAGTACCTGCGTCCCGACATTCCGGCTACGTTGCAATTGCTCAATTACACTCATACGTTTTTCGAGTTCACGTTTTTTTTCGTTTAACGCTTGAATTTGAGCAATGCGCATATCAAGGATTTGGATTTCATTTTTTAAAAATTGGTTTCTTGCTATTTGACCGTCTATTCGCAACTGATAAAACTGACTAACGGCAAGTACAATCGCTAGGGCTCCCAAGGCAAATGCAGTTAACGAGGTGAAAAACGCTCTTTGCTTCGCTTTTTCGGCTTCTTCACGCCAAGGAAGTAGGTTTATATGTGCCATGGCGAAAAGCTCCTTAAGGCTAATCCTGTCGCAACCATATATTGTGGCGCTGTAGCAGCTAATATATCGCTATCAACATTTGATGAAATAGACATATCGTTGAATGGATTCGCAATCACGGTATGCACACCTAACTCTTCAGTTAACAATTCTTGCAGACCTTCGACCATAGCTGTTCCTCCCGATAACACCAAATAATCGATCTTGTCCCTGCCACTGGATGTTAGAAACATTTGAATTGCCCGCCTAATCTGCTGAATAAGGATGGTATGGAACGGTGCGAGCACTTCGAAAGTATAGTTGGGCGGTAAATTATTGCTAATTTTGTCTGCTTCAGCTTCTTCAAAGCTTTTGTTGTAATAAGAGACAATTGAACGGGTGTATTGTTCGCCACCAAATAACTGATCTCTGCTATAAACATGTTGGCCATTATCAGTAACTGAAAATAACGTCATTGTGGCACCAATATCAACGATAGCCACAGCCTTTTCTCCAGCATCTTCTGGTAATAAAGATAGACACAGGTCATAAGAACGATTAACCGCATATGATTCCACATCAATTACCTTAGTTTTGAAACCACCTGCTTCTATAGCAGACACTCGCGCTTCTACAGATTCAGTTCGAGCTGCGCTAAGTAATACATTCACTTTACTAGGGTCTGACTCATTTACGTCTAACTTCTCAAAGTCTAGGCTTACTTCATCTAGCGGATAAGGAATCAGGCTATCTGCTTCTATTTCAATTTGACTAGCGAGCTCTTGGTCAGTCAAATTGACATCCATATAAATAACTTTCGTTATTACCGTTTGACCTGAAACTGCTGCGGCGGCCAGTGTATTGGAATTGCTAATTTTCTTTCGAATTTTAGCAATCACACTGCCGACGGCTTCAATATCTTGAATCTCACGATCGACAATCGCGCCTCTAGGCATTGGTTCGCTGACTATGGCGTCCAACACATAGCCGTCGCTTCCTTGACTAATTAATACCGCTTTAGCCGAATGAGAACCAATATCGATTCCAACCATTAAAGAGGTTTTATTTTTCAATAGGCTGCTTAGCATAATATCCCACTAGTTCTTTTTTTATTATAATATTAGGCATATTTTCGTGATAAATACATTTATTACATGCTTTTACACGATATACTAGTATTTATAGGCATTTTTTCTAATTTTTGTTGAGCTTTTTTGTGTTGTCATTCAAACATTTCGTTAAATTTTCAATAGGATTTGCACTAACAGGACTTGTTGCGATTTTTGCACTTTATTTGGCATTGCGTAGCGATTTGCCCAGTGTAGCATCGTTAAAAGACGTAAAATGGCAAACACCAATGCAAATTTATAGTGCTGATGGCAAGCTAATGAATCAATTTGGTGAAAAAAAGCGTGTGCCTTTAACATTAGACCAATTTCCTCAGCAACTTATTGATGCGATTCTTGCAACAGAAGATGACCGCTTTTATTTACATTTTGGTGTAGACCCTGTGGGTATGGGACGTGCAATATTGGGGCAAATAATGGGGCAAAACAAAGGTGGTGCGAGTACTATTACCATGCAAGTTGCCCGCAACTTTTTTCTTTCACCTGAAGTCACTTATATTCGAAAAATACGTGAGATATTTACTGCATTTCATATTGAGTATTTGTTATCTAAAGACGAAATATTGTCTTTATATCTAAATAAAATTCCTTTAGGCCATCGTTCATTTGGCTTTGGTGCTGCAGCACAAGTGTATTATGGCAAAGATATCCAAGACCTTACTTTGGCACAAATAGCAGTGCTTGCTGGCTTACCTAAAGCGCCTTCTACAATAAACCCTATTACTTCACCTACACGCGCCAAAGCACGGCGAGGTGTGGTACTGCAACGCATGTTAGTTAGTGGCTATATTACACAAGAGCAATATAGAGAGGCTAACAATGCACCTATAACCGCTCAAAAACATGGCGCTGAAATAGAACTAAATGCACCATATGTAGCCGAAATGGCACATCAACAAATGGTGGAGATGTACGGTGAAGAACAAGCATATACAGGCGGGTTCAAGGTTTTCACCACAGTCGCATCACAAACACAATTGGCAGCAGAAAATGCGGTTATTAATAACCTGCATGCCTACGATCAACGCCACGGCTATAGAGGACCGCTAGCATCTTTACGCGCTCAAAGCCAACAAGAAGCCTCTCCTGATACTTCAAGTAAAATCACTACACCTTTGACCGATGAAGAGATTCAGACTGCCTTGATGAAATTTAAGACATTTCACCATTTACAACTTGCCGTGGTAACAAAGGTTGAAGAACAATCAGTAGCCGTTACCTTAGCTTCTGGTCAGCAGGTGACGATAGATTGGCAAGGCATGTCATGGGCAAGAAAGTTTATTACTGACACGAAACAGGGTCCCGCACCAAAATCGGCAGACGATATATTGCGATATGGCGACGTAATTTATGTGTCCAATCTTAATGGTTCATATCGACTAGACCAACTACCGCAGGCAAGTGGTGCAATGGTTGCGTTATCGCCTGATGACGGAGCGATAAAAGCAGTGATTGGCGGGTATAGTTTCGAACAAAGCCAGTTTAACCGCGTTACACAAGCTAAACGTCAAGTTGGCTCAAATATAAAGCCTTTCGTGTACTCTGCTGCACTCGACAACGGGTTTACTTTAGCATCTCTTGTCAATGATGCCCCGATCAACCATTGGGATGAAGCAACGGGAATCACTTGGCGCCCAAAAAACTCACCAGAAAGATACGACGGCTTGATTCGCGTACGTATTGCACTCGCACAATCAAAAAACGTTGTAGCGGTCAGATTATTTAGGGAAGTTGGTATCGACAATATCATTTCTCACTTAACATCCTTTGGTTTTTCGCCAGATGATTTACCAAAAAATGAATCGCTAGCTTTAGGATCTGCTGCACTTACACCACTAGAAATAGCAACGGGTATGGCTACTTTTGCAAATGGCGGTTTCCTTGTTGAGCCATACATTATCGATCGCATTGAAGACTCGTTTGGCAACATTGTTTATCAAACTAACCCTACATTGGCGTGCGAAGATTGTGTTCAATGGCTTCAAGATCGTTCACTAACAGCAGACGCTTCTGGGGAATCTTTTGGCGATGCATTCATTCAGACAAAGGATATTTTACCTATACGCAAAGCACCAAGAGTAATTTCAGCGCAAAATGCCTTCTTAATCACCGAAGCATTGAATGAAGCTATTTGGGGGGCCGATTGGTCAGTCGCCCCTGGATGGCAAGGCACAGGATGGCGCGCAAGAAAACTAAAAAGAAGAGATATCGCTGGTAAAACAGGTACGACTAACGAAGCAAAAGATGCTTGGTTTACAGGTTATAGTCGTCGGTTGCTAGCAACATCATGGATCGGCTTTGATGACCCTAGTCGAAACCTTGGTAGAACCGTCAGAAACGTAAACCTGTCAAGTGATCAAATTGCTGGTAATGAATATGGAGCACGCTCGGCACAACCAGCTTGGGTCGATTTCATGAAAGCAGAGTTACAAAACTTACCTCCCGAACCTTTCCGTCAACCCGCTGATTTACTTTCGGTACGAATAGATAAACAAAGCGGTAAGCTAACGACGAAAACGGACAAATCGAGTCTGTTCGAGTTTTTTGAATTAGGCACTGCGCCAACTACTTACGATACAAAAGACAATAGCAGCGTAATATTGGACGGTAATCAACCTCAAGAAGATGTCGAAATTTTTTAGTGCTTAAAGTGTGACACGTTTACCTGAAGTTGTGCCACACTATCTAAAAGCGTAAAACAACCATGCTCATCCGTGCCGTAGTAAATTTTTTGATTTAAGTCGTTCCAATCAACGCCACTTAAAAACTTAACCATTTGGTCATATTTCGATTCAAAAGATAATTAGATTTATCTAGCCATTGGCCTAGTGAGTTTTTCATGTCTATGCTTTTAAGGCGGACGTTTGTACGTGCGGCTCACAAAGATTTTATCACGCTAAACCAAGGATAAAATGAAAGTTATTATGAAAACTTTCAAAACGAAAGAAATTTTACTTTCGTTTTGTTTCATAATCGCCTAAAATTGCGCCCTCAATAACACCCGTAATATTTACATAATTGTCATACCTTAGGAGCTAACTTGCTATGACTGTTCTGCAAACCCAAATCGATTTAACCAAATACGGCATTCACGATGTTTCTGAAGTGGTATACAACCCTTCTTATGAATTGCTCTTTGCTGAAGAGACTAGAGCAGACCTCGAAGGTTTTGATAAAGGTGTCGTCACAGAATCAGGTGCAGTGGCAGTTGATACAGGTATCTTTACAGGTCGTTCGCCTAAAGATAAGTACATCGTACGTGATGATACTACGCGTGATACCGTATGGTGGTCTGATCAAGGTAAGAATGACAACAAGCCAATGTCTACAGAAACATGGAACGAGTTAAAGACATTAGTGACTACACAATTATCGGGTAAGAGATTATTTGTTGTTGATACATTTTGTGGCGCCAACGAAGACACACGCTTAAAAGTACGTTTCATTACTGAAGTAGCGTGGCAAGCGCACTTTGTAAAGAACATGTTCATTCGTCCAAGTGATGAAGAGTTAGCTAGCTATGAGCCTGACTTCGTTGTTATGAATGGCGCAAAAACCACCAACCCTAATTGGAAAGAGCAAGGTTTAAATTCAGAGAACTTTGTCGCGTTCAACCTGACTGAAAAAATGCAGTTAATTGGCGGTACCTGGTACGGCGGTGAAATGAAGAAAGGCATGTTCTCAATGATGAACTACCTTTTACCACTAAAAGGTATCGCGTCAATGCACTGTAGCGCTAACGTTGGCAAAGATGGTGACGTTGCTGTATTCTTCGGCCTTTCTGGTACAGGTAAAACAACACTTTCTACAGATCCAAAACGTGAATTGATTGGTGATGACGAGCACGGTTGGGACGATAACGGTGTATTCAACTTTGAAGGTGGTTGTTACGCGAAGACAATCAACCTAAGTAAAGAAAATGAGCCAGACATCTATAATGCAATTCGTCGTGACGCGCTTTTAGAGAACGTTACGGTTGATGAAAATGGCAAGATAGATTATGACGACGGTTCTAAAACTGAAAACACTCGTGTTTCATACCCAATCCATCATATTGACAATATCGTAAAGCCAGTTTCTCGTGCAGGTCACGCTAAGAAAGTTATTTTCTTAACAGCTGATGCCTTTGGTGTTCTTCCTCCAGTTGCTAAACTAACGCCGGAGCAAACAGAATACTATTTCTTATCAGGCTTCACAGCTAAGCTAGCGGGTACTGAGCGTGGTATTACTGAACCAACACCTACGTTCTCTAGCTGTTTTGGTGCAGCGTTCTTATCGCTACACCCAACACAATATGCGGAAGTATTACGCAAGCGTATGCAAGCTGCTGGTGCAGAAGCATACTTAGTGAACACAGGTTGGAACGGCACTGGCAAGCGTGTGTCGATCAAAGCAACTCGTGCAATTATCGATGCAATTCTAGATGGCTCAATCGATGATGCTGATACTGAAGTATTACCATTATTCAACTTAGCAATCCCAACTAGAGTTGAAGGTGTTGAAGGAGATATCTTAGACCCAAGACACACTTATGAAGACCAGTCACAATGGCAAGACAAAGCGGTAGACTTAGCTAAGCGCTTTGTTAACAACTTTGAGAAGTTCACTGATACTGAAAACGGTAAGTCTTTGGTTAAAGCAGGTCCATTACTTTAACCGGTAAGATACCTTATAAAACTGAAAAAGCCGCTTTAGCGCTATCTCTTATACACAAATCCCCGCTATGCAAATAGCGGGGATTTTTTTGAACTTAAAACAAACGTTTTGATCTGATCTGAAATTAACAGTTATCGGAGATTAGTTAATGTTTTACACTGATTC